>Ga0209367_1006173_pt1 | contig 16609 bp, 23 predicted proteins | sample WorMetLIZISLAND2_FD_187412 | JGI IMG/M metagenome (GOLD analysis project Ga0209367, IMG submission 187412) | Marine gutless worms symbiont microbial communities from Max Planck institute for Marine Microbiology, Germany - Olavius geniculatus... ... | reverse complement strand
CGCTGCCCTAGATAGGCAGCGGTGGGCAGCGATAGTAACAATGGCGTCAGACACCAACGGGCATTGAGCCCACGGTTGTCAATGATGATGATGATGACTCTTCGATTACAGCTTTCGACCTAATATTAAACATTTTGACAAAACGGCTGCTGACAGCAAACTGCAACGAAGAGATAAGTGACTTTTTCATCGGACAAGTTTCAGTGAGATACAGCAACACAGGCAAACACTTCTTTTTCAATAGTTCAAGCACAACTTCCTCACTAGCAATCCTGCCAACTTTTCCAAATATAGCATCAAAACTGCGATACACAGCTTGTTTAGAACGCCTAAAAAAACAAGAAATACACAGTTGACGAGGTAATATAAACTTATAAATACCTAATTTTGCCACGCCATTCCAGCTTGGCTTTATCGATATTGATTACGTTATTACAGTTAATCTTACGTCGAGGTCCAACAGGCAAGCACGAGGATTTCTTAGTGTTTATTACCATATCTATCCACCTTAGTTCTGTTTCACAAACGGACAACAGTTCTTCAAGTGCCGAGGCAGAAAGGGCCTATAACAACGACAACAACAACAACTACTACTACTACTACCACTACAACACCGCCGTTACGACGACACGTGGCCTGGACTAAAGCCGTCAGATAGGACTCGGGAATGTGTAGCCCTAATATCTACATCGCCTGTGCACACGATACTACTACAAGAGTAACAAGATGCCCAACTGTCGCTAGGTTGGGCATTAAGTACCTCCTATATCCTAAGGCCAGCGACAAATTTCCGGTCGCAGAAAGAAAGTGATTTCCCAGTATGACTGCAGTCTCATACGCGTACGTCGAAGGCTACAATCAACACTAGGATACGATACGGTGGTACCCTGGGTGACGGCTCCAGGTAGCAACTTTGCAATCAAAATTGCGGCCAAACCGCTGCAGATAAACACATGGATACTATTGACAGCCTGAAGAAACTCGTCATCGCCTTATCAAACGGTAGCACCGCCGACCCCCTACGACGTACGGTTTAGCCACAAAACATGTGTTACAGACAGACAGACAGACAGACACATCGTACCCAAGACTCGATCTAACGGTCGGCCAACAACAACGATTACTACTACTGCTACTACTATTACTAGTAGTAGTAGTCGTTACCTGTGGTTCTCGCTCGTAGACCCAGGTGTAGTACTGCGTATATCTGTCTATGTGGTAGAGCATCCAGTTGCCCAGAGATTTGAGCGTGGCAGGTGTAAAGCGTCTCCACATCTCGGGCAAGGTGCCGTTGTAGATCGACCTTGACAGTTCCTCTAGCTCATTGCTCATGCCTACCTCGCCGGCCAGAGCACGGCGCAGCGTAGCCAGAGAGCGCGCCATGCGCTCCGTCAGATGATTGAATCGCTCCAACTCCTAGAACAGACACACAGACAGACAGACAGACAGACAGACATACAGAGAGACAGACGGAGATAGACACAGAAATCGATAGACACAGTGGCGTCGTGAGTGAAAATAAATAGACGAGGCAAGAAACTGCAATATTATGGTATCAGCAAACGAGCGTGTGGTTCAAGGGGCGAAGCCCCCCCCAGCCCCAAAGCCAAAACCTTTCACTTTTTTGACGTCCCGTAGAAGCGGCAAAATCACCTCATCCTCTGCATTTCGCAAACGCACAAAATCTCAGAAAGTAACAATTTTAGAACCACTATTTTAGAATTCCGGGACTTTTCTGGGTTCTCCAAGACTGACGACTTTTACCCGGACTTTTCAAGGTCTGTACAAACCCTGGTGTTAAGTAAGACCAGGCACATAACGTAGCTGCAAATAATACTACAGTTCAGTTAAGTTCATTCAGTCAGTGCGTGTTAAAAGCGCGTACAGAGCGACGTCACTGAACGGAAATGAACTGACACGGTTTAGTTTTAGACAGAATGACCAATGGGTAAGTAAGATGAGCTCATTGGTCATTGGTTGACGCGTACGTGCGCGTAGTTAAAGGTTAAAGATTAAAGGTGGTGAACTGGTGATATAGCTCTTAATGGGAAGCCCATCTCAGAGCTACGGAGCGGTTGCCTGCCGTATGGGATCATAGTGTTACCTGCCACCCGACACAGGTGAACGCGGGCCACCTTAACCCCAACCAGACAAGCTAGTGCTCGATTTACCTACCCCACAGGGATAGAAGGCTGAGTTGACCTAAGCAGCTGGTTACATACCGAAATGGTTTACCTGCCCGCAGGCAGTCACCCATCGCAGTATTAACCCGGCCCGGCGTAGAGTAACTTCATTATCGGATGAAACGCGTTACTGCTACGCCACGCAATCACCGATGCCATGAGACAGTGTTTACTGTGATGCATTACTAACTAACCAGGTTAGTTCAGTTCAGCACAATTCTGTTCAGTTAGTGTGTGTTACCTGGAGCAATACGACGGTGGTGGGCGAAATGCTGATGCCAAACATCTTGCGCGTCTTGTCCAAGTCAAAAGCTGCAGGCAGCTTCTTCAGTATGTCACTAGCCACCTGAATCGACACAGACCCCTTGTCAGTCTGTCTGTCAATAATAAAATTCATGCGCACTACAAAGGTGTACGAGAAGACATAATTTTTTGGATAGGGGGGACTAAACGGCCAAATATCTAGGATAAAAGCCGAGATTGAAAGTGCAGTTCTTGAGGGGCCTGGGGACAGGTGTAAGCTCCCCCAGCGGGAGCCAGAATGCCTCAGACACAATGCAAACGCTTTTTATATGTAGAAGAGCTGAAAACACGTACTCAGCGGGTGCAAGTACGCTATGTGAAGTCCTACATGATGCTGCAAATGACAATATTGCATGCAGACAAAAACCAAATTTCCATTACGCCAACTATCACCAAAACTTCCCCACAGAGCAGTTTCGGAATTTCAAACCATCTCAAAATGTCGAGATTGTTGCGACAAAGTCAGTGACAAGTCTGCGGCAAATCCGTTTGTGTCGCGCAAATAAAATTTAGTCAATGACAAAATCGGGGAAACTAAGCGATAAAGTCTGCGGACTTTGTCGTAGATTTTGTCGCAAAATTGGCGTACCCAACAGACTTTGGGATAAAGCAAAACTGCTGCTGCTGCTGCTCCTATCAATACTACAACTACAACTAATACAAACCTTGTCGATGTAGGCCTCTCTGCTGACGCCGGCGCCCGCCTCTCCGGTCTGTGGCTGAAGATCTATCAGGCAACTCCACATCTCCTTGGCGGCGTTCGTGTAGTAACCGATCTCGGCGTTTGTGTGCAGACCAAACACTTCCGGAGTATTGGTCAGCGGCAACGACTCAATGTATTCCTGACAACGACAACATGTAGCTGCCAGTAATAGTAGTAGTAGTAGCAATGACATGAAGGCAGACGTGCAGAAAGTTGTTTAACACTCTGAAACCGTTCCCCCTCCCTTCCTTTTATTCTCCTCCCACTCATTCCCTTCCCCATTTTCCCTTTCAACAGCAACAGGCCCTCATTTCCTTTTTCGTCTTTTCGCCTTTCCTTTCCCTTTTTCTCCCTTCCCTCCCCCTTTTTTTCTCCACTATTCCTCCCTTTTCTCACCTACTCATTTCCCTCTTTTCTTCCCTTTCTCGTCTCTCTCCCTTCCCCTCCATCCTTTGAAAGTAAGTCCCTTAAATACAGCTAGAGGCCCGGAAGAGTGCTGCAGGCTCCATCAGTGGGGCCCGGGGCAAAGTTCCAGCGGAAATCGAATTTGGTCCATTTTAGCCTTAAAATCTGACATCTAGTGGCACCAATTTTAACTAGTAGTATTAGTAATCTGAGTAGTAGTAGTAGTAGTAATAGTAATAGTTACTTGGTAGGCCTCCTTGGGTCCGTCCTCGGGTATGTAGTAGTCTACAGTGTCGTCGTAGTAGAAGTGGAATGGCTGGAAGGTGTCAAACAGGAAGTCGCCCATATACTCGTCCATGTACGTGTTCACAATGCGTCGATCAAAATCGTCAATCACTCGACCGCCGTACATTACCTCGCCTATCAGATACTTCAGAGTTGCCCACGGTATCACCTAAACCACAGACAGTCTGTAGTAGTGGTAGTAATTGTAGTAGTATTGGCAGTAGCATTAGCACACACAATTAGTTCAGATCAACAGGACTTAAATCTGGACTATATGGCAGCCAGTTCAATGTTCAAGCATATGAAAGCACAGTCACTCACAAATGACGTGGGTGCATTTGCTAAGAACATTTAACCACAGCTTTCAAACTACCAAAGCAAAAGGTGCCCATGTTGGATTTTGTATGAACTAAACGTGCGTGCTAATGACTGTTGTAATTTCACTGTTTTTGACTAAGAATTAAGTCAAATCCATGCGTTACTAGCAAATTCAGCATAATTTCAGGGGTGGCGAAGATTTATGTTAAATTACACAAAGAATATTCAAACGCATTCGTATACGTTCTCTAGATACAATTCCAAAACATTCGACACGCCTTTCCACCAAAAACCGTCGCTAAGTCATCAAAGCTAAAATAGTTCAGTTTTTGGTCCATCCTGTACAAGAGCCCTGTGCAGTAACTGATACAAAACCTGGTCATTGTTGTCATAAGCCTTGTTCAGGTAAGTCTTAAGCACTTCGGTGCAGACGTTGAAGTCCGACTCATTGAAATCGTAGGAAATGTTCCAGCCGATCTTGCCATACTTGCGCCGCTCCAGTACCACCGCATGGAAGAACGCAAGCGCGTAGACCAGCGCAGAGATCTGAGGGAATGGGCAGTCTTTGTTCAGCGTTGCTGGCACCTACAGGCAACACAGTGTAGGCTGCTCCGTAAAAATGCTATAGCTCTTCATAGGAAATCCATCTCAGAGCTACGGAGCGTCACCGGCCGTATGGGATCACACAGTGTTACCTGCCACCCGACACGGGCGAACGCGCCCTGCCTTAACCCCAGCAACATAGGCCGGCACTCGATTTACCTACCCCAAAGGAATGGAAGGCTAAGTTAACCTAGGCGGCTGGTTACATTCCGAGATGGTCTACTTACCCGCAGGCAGACACCCATCCAAGTATTAACCCGACCCGGCTTAGAGTAACTTTGCTGATAGGATGAAACACGTTAATGCTACGCCACGCCACCAACCCAGTGTTACGTCATAGTTTGTTTATTTTAGAGTCGTTATTGACAAGACGATCAAGCAGTGGTGTACCCGCCAAAGAGCTTGTATCAATGCAAATGGCGACCAGTTATGGACACAGACTTTAAGACTTAATCAGAATGCTTATCTGCATAAATATTAAAATTTTACTTTAAAAATATGTCAGCTATAAACGATTTCAGACTAATGCATTTGTTGGGCTATTGCTAATATTGCTAATACACACTATGACATTATAATGACGTCACACTGAGCACACAATGTAAAGCGCAGTCATAAAGAGTAGCGGTAAATAATAGTAAGACAGTGCAGTGTTTGATATTTTGTTGAAATCCATAAACTACAAAATAAATTAGGTGTGTTTGAAACAAGGGTTATTGCTAACTTTAAAACACAGCTGACAAAAATAAAAAAAAGCCGAGCAAAGATTAACCTTTGAGAAAGTGTTCCTCATATTGAGCTTGAGTCCGTTGGGCGGCTCCGTGACGACCTTGAGTGACCTCTGCAAGATTCCGATCGGAAAGGTCGGGATTGGGTCGGTTGTGATCCAAAGCCGGAAGTCCGGATGAGGCTTGACGAGTTTTTCCAGTTCTTTTTCCAGCTCTGGGAGCCAGCCGGCCAGAAGATGACAGTTTTGTAGTAGTAACCACATGCCTCGGCTGATGGCCGTATCCAACAGTTGCATCGCCACTGTCTCCTGGCCCTGTGAAACACATAGTTGTAGTAGTAGTAGTAGTAGCAGTAGCAGTAGCAGTCGTAGTAGATTAATAAACATTTGCATAAAATTAAAAGTCTTAACCGATGACAAGTCATAAACTTATACACAGAGCTTGGAAAAGGCAACTTACTTTGATAAAACAGTGGCTGATTAACAGTTCTTAGCAAACAAACGTCAGGGACCACATTGTCGAAACTCAAAAACTTTTCCTCTTTTACTTTATGACAGCTTTGCGTTTCCTCAGAAGTTTTTCCCCGTCAGATGCGTTTATACAGAACACATGACGTAAGCGCCCAGTGATTTTAAATTTTTTATTAAAAAGTCTTAAGAAAATTTCCTATTTTAATATCTCTTTGTCGTTTGAAGTTTACCAAATGCAAATGTGTTTTACTTACTTATTCCCATGTAAATCATATAATATGTCATCAAATATGACGTCTAAAGTACATGTACTTGTCAGTAATACTATTACGACTTCAATGGCGACGATGACTACTACTACTACTACTAGTACTACTACTATTACCACCACTACTACAGAGGTCTACCTGTCCGAGTGAGAGTATCTTGAGTCGGTTCAGTCCAAAGCCCGATCTCTCGGCCAGTTTCTGTAGGTTGCTGGTGGGGTCGGAGCCCGGACTCAGGATGAATATCACCGGCGTCATTGGAGTCGACTGCTCAAAGATTGCTTCAAACGTCACCATCGGCGGCGTCACGAACCTACATCAAGTCAACTCAGCCTGGCCATCCCTGTCCGGTCCGAGGCCAGCATTTTCACGGCCAAGGCCAGTGACCTTTGACGCCAAGACCAAGGCCAAAGCCAATGTCTGTAAGTAAGTAGTGGCTTTTGAGGCCAAAGCCAGGCCAGAAGTCTTCAAGGCCAAGACCAAGGCTACTAAGTAAGTAAGTAACTAAAATATAGCAATTTTACACTGCGTCTCCTATCAAACGCCAGCTTAGTCTTATTCAAACTGTAGTTAACCACAAAAATGCTCAGGCAAACACATTTTATTATTTCAGCTAGAAGTGAGCAACCTGGTACTCTGGGAACCAACCCAAGGAAAGTTCAACAGAGGGAGTCAGAGACTGACGTATGTGGACAGGCTCAGGAAGGATACTGGTCTTCAAACTACAGCGGAGTTGAAGACACTAATGAAGGACAAGTGCGTGTGGCGTGCCATTGCCCGAGGAGACTCGACCTGATGATGATGATTGTTTCATTAGATAAAGCTTTGTTTCATTAGATAAAGCTTGCAAAATACCAAAAAACTCATTGCACAGAGCACATTCATTACAAGTGACTAGAGGCCGAAGCGTTAAGGCCAAGGCCAGACCTCTTCAAGGGCTCAAAACCAAGGCCACGATCTGTTGTCCTTGAGCTGTTTTTGAGGACAAGGACAGTCCTCGATGACCTCATCCCTGATGTCTGGTAGACATAGTAGTCAACACGTGGTATCCGATCAATCTAGTTGCCCCACGCCTGGCCTGATTAGTGTGTGGATAAGTAAGTAAAGTAAGTAAGTAAATTAATCTTTTAACGCACACAGTTAGTTTCTAGAAGCTAGGAAGCGCCTGTCAAGAGCTATGCCTGCAGTTTGATATCATGTACTCCACTATAGCCGCTGTAAATTCAAATAAATAAACAAGAAGCCCAGCTGTCGCTAGGATAGCCGACCGTACTACGTGGCAATTTGTGAGGCACTGTTGCTGTTTAGTGGGAAAGGGGAGGGTCGGCAATGAAGGGATTAGTAGATGTTGATAATCTGTAGTACCCATTCCGCTGTGGTTGTATGCGGCATTCAAATTTTGGAATTAAGTGTAAGCACCTTTATTTTGGGGGAGTCTGTAAGGGCTCTCAATGGTACTATTAGGTAGGGCGTTGGTCCGTTCCTATAGGCTGTCAATAGCAACCATGCTGCTAACTGAAGCGGTTTGGCCACAATTCACAATGCAAGTATTTGGGGGTGCAGACAGTACCCCCATTTGGGTTAATGGGGGAGTCATAGGGGATCCGAATTGGTGCCACAGAGTAGAGGTCGGACAACCTTATTTGCCTGTTCAGAGTTCAGACAGCTCTTTTTCGGTAAGACGTACCGTTTTGCCACAATACATACATTACAGACAACAGACAGACAGAAGCCTGTGACATGGGCTCGACCATTTGTACGGTCGGCCAAAAATATGCTATGTGTAAGTTATATTTTGCTGCCTACCTGTTGCCCATGACGCTACTGACATAGTCGGTAATGGCGCGGTAAACTCGATCAACTCGGAAGCAGCGAAGTAGCATAAGCCGATGAAAGCCTGACAGCTTCTTGTATTGCTTTGGATATTTCATAGACTCAGGAGCGTCAGCATCGTACCTACGTAGCAGGAATTGTTAGTAAATAACAAATAAATAAGTAAATCAATAAACGGACTGCTTCTTTATTACTCTGGATACTTCATAGACTCCGAAGCATCGTGTATCTGAGTAGCAGGAACTATACGTAAATAAATAAATGAATGAATAAACAAACAGTTTCAGCGTGGTACCCGTATAGCAAAAATTACTAAAACAGACTAAGACATACATAACTGTTTCAATTACTCATAAAAAACAAATTAAACAACCAATTAAGTAGCTGCTGGTAATAATAATAATAATAGTAGTTGGTATTCCTTAGAACCTTTACGACTGAAAGTAATAAACAGCAATAATAATACCATCGTTTCCACTTGCACTCGTGTAGTTCGAAGTCGTCGAGTAGAGTAGCAAACTTGTCGGGGAATTGTTCAGACAGCAGAGACATGTGTTTCCAGCACTCGTCGGGCAGCCAGCTAAATGGTTTTTCTCGTTCAGCAGGCTCCAGAGACACGTTGCCTTTTATAAAGAACTCCAACTCGTCTTGACGTACCTGAATGCAGTGTTGTTGTTCTTGGTCTTGAGGTGTCCTCGAGAACAAATTTCAAGTCCTTGGCCTTGGCCTTAGCCTTGAGGGTCAAGTCCTTGGCATTGCTCATAAGAGTCAAGTCCTTGTCCCTGGCCTTGGTCTTGAGGGTTGAGTCCCCAGCCTTGACCTTAGCATCAAAGGTCAAGTCCTTTGCCTTGGCCTTGAGCCTGAAGTCCTTGTCCTTAGCTTTAGCCTTGGGGGTCAAGTTTCATCCCTTGACCTTAGCCTTGAAGATCAAGTCCTTGTCCTTGGCCTTAACCTTAAGCGTCAAGTCACTGACCTTGGCCTTGAAGGTCAAATCCAAGGCAATGGCGTTAAAGGTCAAGTCACCCACTTAGCTAAAGCAACTGATTTCAGTAACCGCGCGTAAACAGTGAGCATATTTATTACAGATACACAAAGTGGTCCATAAAACAGGCTATTCCATAATCGGTGATAGCTTTATCAAATGTTAATAAATTTTTCACAATTTTTGTATCGTTGAAAAAAAACTAAATTTTCAACAACCCCACTATCCCAATTTTAAGCTCAGTGCGATTAAATTAACCACGTCAGTGCAGTTGCACAAACCATGTAACCCTTTTGCAAGTTTTTGGTAAAAAATATCACAATTAGCTGATGCATGTGACAGCGATAAGAAAAATAATTTCCGTTTTTGAATTATAGACTACTGGTTGTTTTTATCTTGGCATTATCTACGTTCATGCATTTTCAAGCAAAGTTTACAAAAATTTTACGGAATAGTACAATACGACGACGACGACGACGACGACGACTACGGCTACAACGACTACGCCAACGACAACTACCACTACTACTACTACTAGTACACGATATATACTAACGTTTCCTTCATCGATTTTCAGTTTGAGCGTGATCTGGAATGAAAAAAGCAGTTTGTGTTTCTCAAAGATGCCGGTGCAGCCGTAGTTGTAGACGTTGAACGTGTGTGTGTCAGCGATGTTGCGCAGGCGCTTGGCCAAGTTAGTATCCGGCAAACTCTTATGTAATGAGTACTCAAACACCTGTCAGACCGCATACAAATAACGAACAGATAGATCGATAGACAAAAAAAACATAAACGATTGAATCCTATGCCACATTAGCATTAGATAGAGTCTTATGTATCAACTACAAAAACAACTACACCAGGCTCGAGGCCAGCATTTGGCTAAGGCCAGTGACCTTCATGGCCAAGACTACTAGGCAAACAAGTAAGTAACTAAAGTATAACAATTTTATACTGCGCACCAAAAGCCAATTTTATAGTGTAACGGTAACGGGCCAGTCTGGTGACCGAAAGATCCCCGGATCGACTCGGGCCCGGAGCACTGCCAGGTAACAACCTTGGGTAAGTTGTTCACACACATGTGCCTCTGTTCACCAAGCAGTATAATGTGGTACTGGCCGAAGGGCGATGATGCCCCGCAGCAGGAAAGGTAACCGTAGATCAACGGCCACAGAAAGGGAAATGAGCACCCGCCTACGCCCCGGAAGGGCACGGCACGCTGTTCCTTTACCTTTTTACCAAAAGCTAGCTGAATTTTATTCAAAACGCAATAAACCACAAAAATGCTCAGACAAACATAGTTTCAATGTTTCACATTCATAGAAGGCAAGGCGTCGAGGCAAAAGCCAAAACCAGTGGTCTTCGAAGCAAAGGCCAAAGCCACGATATTTTGTCCTCGAGCTGTCCTAAAGAAGAAGAAAAAGAAAATTTCGCATAGACAGCTAGGTCCTTTGCAAGGGAGCTCAACCCCTTTTGCTGCTTTGAGCCGGCGAAGGTTAAACCCAATTAAGCTAGCATACAACCCAATTCGGCCGGATGGCCGGCTCTAATTAACAGCCAGCGCCTTTGACCGACTGCATGGGCCAGTGTACCATCAGTCCTGGACACACGGCCTACTGTTATGCAGAACTCGCCGTTTCTTCTCTAGCGATGGCCGTAACCACCAACAGTACTCATTTTACCGTTCCATGGAGGGTAGAAGGCTGAGTCGACCTAGTTGGCTTGGCTTCGTACCGTGGACAGTCACCCATCCGAGTACTAACTGGGCCCGCCAGTGTTTTCAAGGTCAAGAACAATTCTCAAGGACACCATATGCAATATGTTCCTTTTATTACAAGTAAGTAAATACGTAAGATAACAAGTACTGACCTCGACGTAAGCGCTGAGAGCATACTGATACATAGAGTTGATGTTTGCCATCTCGGCGAGTATGAAGAACAGTATGGCTCCGCGCTTGGCGACCGGTCGGTAGATGTCACGGTTCTTCTCAACCTCTTCGGCAGTCTTAGCGGCCAGTTTGAGTTTCTCAGCGACCTCGCTCGCCTTTGTCTTCGTCTCGTCGAGAGTGTTGATAAGTTCCACATTGTCCAACATGTTTCCCGTCGACTGCGCCAACTCTCGCAGTAGAGAATCTTCCAAATCCTACATCAGTAGTATCAGTAGTAGCTACGGAGCGTCACCTGACATATGGGATCACACAGTGTTACCTGCCATCCAACACAGGTAAACTCCCTTTGCTGTAACCCTGACCAAAAATGATACTCGATTAACTTATCTCAGCGGGATGAAAAGCTGAGTTGATCTAGGTGTAGGTTAAATACTGAGAGGCTTTACGTGTCTCCAGACAGTCACCCGTCCATAAACAGAAGTTGTTGGACGCGCTCAGAACGTTATACCCCATTTACACGAACAAGCTGGCTCGACGAGCTGGCTATATGTTAGCTAGACAAGTCAGCTCGTTGTTTGCTCGACGTTTGCTCGACGTTTGCTCAATGTCTGCTAGATGCTTGCTATGCTTTATGCATGCTTCAAATTTGCTTGATGTTTGCTGGACGTTTGCTCGATGTCTGCTCGATGTTTGCTCGATTGTGTAAACGGAGTATTACACTACCAACTAGCAAGTATGATGTGCAGTGACGTAGTGGCCGGGGGGAGAGAAAAGGGGTAAATTTTGGGCTGTCAGAAAACTGTCCGAAAATCTTTTTGTCCGCAATTTTTCGTCCGTGAATGCAAAATTTCAAACTAAAACACTTATTTTGGGAACATTTAGGAGCAAAATTTAAATTTTGAGCATTCATAATCTCCTCTGTAGAATCCGTCGGAAAATTGCAACTTCCTGCCCAGTTCACTGGTGTACAGACTGTAGGCCAGTAAACTATGAGCAGTTTCTTGTTGGTGCTCGTTTCAACAACCTAAGCGTCTCACGGCGCTACTACTACAACGACTACTACTACTACTACTAGGCCTGTTACTACGACTACTACAAGTCTACCTTGAGTAGTTTCTTGTTGGTGCTCGTCTCAACAATCAGTGTTTCACGCCGCTGTTCCAGTTCCGGTCTCTCGACTTTGATGACAACTCCCAGCAACTGATCCTCCAGGCCTTTCAGTGTCACCATGTAGTTTATCACCATCGCCTACACGGTGCAGCCATTATATCAGTCATCTTATCGTAATACCATGCAGTGGGCTGTACAGCAAACATGTGGCCGAAAAAGACGGGTCAAGTTGTCAAGACTCAAAACGCACCTCAAAAATAAACAAGAAAAGCCCTGCCAACACAACGGGGAACGCGCAACAGCTGTGAACCGTCGTACGCTAGTGATCCGTAGACTTCATCCGTAGATCTCATCCGTACAGCTTTTGGCTACAGTTTCAAAGAAAGTGCAGTAAAACAATATCAGTCGCCAGAGGGCGCCAGACGACCGGCAGCTAAATGTCTATAGTGTTTTACTTGTACTCACCAGAGAGCGCCAACTGTCTCGCTCTGCCAACGCCGTATCAAAAATCGCAAATTTTTCCCACCCCCCTTTCATTTAGGGCCCTCATTCGAATTTATGGAAAAGCTTTACTGATCCTGAAACTAGAGTCTTCCAGGCAGCCGACGGTGAAGATTTGGTGATCCTAGCTTGCACCGTTTTTGACTGATCCACCCATGTAACGGATGGACAGACGGACAGACAGACAGAATTGCGATGGCTACGATGCGCGTAAAAATAAACATTAGCAGTAGTAGCCAATTCACACCTACGACACTGACGTGACTCCGACTCAACTCAACTCAACTCAACTGTTGAGCCCGAATAGCAAACAATCCGTGGTCTGTGCGATAAACGAGGTTGTATGACTTCAGGTGTACTCTATTCGAGTTGAGGTCGGAAGTCTGTGCACGTCACAATGCTAATAACGCCATGGCATTGTCGCTCACAGTCACGACAGTTGAGTTGAGTGGCATAGCAGGTGTGAATTGGCTATAAAACACAAGACCTTCTACTACAAACGTACGAGAGGCTTAAAATCATTAAATGTAATAAAAACATATGCGTAGCATACTATTAGCTTTACCTTGCTGTAGACGTTAGGTGGATACTTGGGGTTGGCGAGCTTTGTGTTGAGATAGAGTCTAAAGTTCGGATCGTAGTCGATTTCCTTGTCTCCGAGTAGGACGACCTCGCGGCCTGCAGCACCCTTGATGTTCTTGGCCAGGATATTATCGACGATCGGGTCTATGTAATCGTTCACGTCCTGGAAGAGACATGGAAAGCCGTACTTGACGCACAGTTCCAGCTGCTTCAGAAAGTCCGAGTCGTTGAAGGTTAGGATCTTCATGTTGTTTTTAGCCTCACGCCGCTTTATCCAACGCATTGCCTGTAACACCATATAGCAGCACTGTAGTAGCCTAGTAGTAAGATGACTTAGTAGCGTAACGGTAGGGCGTCGGACTTAAGATCGAGAAGTCGTGGGTTCAATTCCCAATCGGGTCATTATCAAGTGTTTACCACTTAGATGGGTGACTGTCGCTAAACCATCTCGGTATATAGCCAACCACTAAGGTCAACTCAGCCTTTCATCCCTCCAGGATGGTAAATTTGCAGTCAAAGTAGTAGGTAAATCGAGTACTGGCCTGTCTGGCTGGGACTAAGGCGGAGCACGTTCACCGTGTCGGGTGGCAGATGACGCTTCGTAGCTCTAAGATAAGTTTTGAGAGCAACAGAGCAGCAGCAGTAGTAGTAATACACTGTGGGGCATAAAAACACACCGAAAATTTTTTCATCATAACATATGTGTACCATTTTTAAGTGCCTACAAAAATGTTTCAAATGTTGGCCCACAAACATGGGCTTGGCTCGGAGACATTTTCCCCATTCGTTGATAGCAGCGTCGATAACGTTCTGCTCCAGACCAATCCAGACTTCACCAGTCACTTCTTGAATTCATCAATATTCCTGAATGTTATGCCTATTTCATAGACATACTGCTGCACAACAGTCAAACCTTGCAATTGATTGGCTGTTGGTGGCCACATATCCGGAAAGATGAAATTTTATAAAGTTTTTTTGTTGACTTTAATGCATATTTTGTGTCTGTTCTGTTTTTCCCAGGTAGTACAGAAGCAGAGATGGGTGAGGTGGAAAACTGAAAGGCCATTTAATGGTCAGTTGTGTCATGAATATGTGTACCAAAAATTATTAAAATTGGATAACCCTTCTTCAAGTTATGGCCAAAAAATTGGGGTGTTTTTATGCCCCACAGTGTAGTACTGCACTGCGCTGAGTATTTTGTGAGGTTGCCGTTCTGTCACCTGTGTGACGACGACGATGCCAACAACTACAACAACTACGACTACTACATGGAATAAACCTGTTGTTGAGGATCAATACAGAGCGGAAATCTGCTGGACTGAGTGGTCAGAATGCCGTTTTGTGTGCTCAGTTCGTCCGCTGGAAGTCCTTCTGCCGTCCATTTACTTATCTCCACCTAAACATCACAGTAAACCAAACCGAGATAGCCTGTGTGGCGTAACATATTTTCGGGGCACAACCTTAACGTTTGGCCTCAAAGCCAAATTATTCGGCCTCGGCCTCATAGTATCTGGCATCGGCCTCGATCACGGTTTAATGGCATCTGGCCTTATAGAAATTAGCCCCATGGCCTCGAAAATTTACAGCATACATGACATAAATTAATATCCGCAATCTAGCCATCAACGCTCGTTTTTTGTTTTGTATTGTTTGATTAGTTAAAACTATTACCTACGGAAGTTGATGATCGGTAAATGAAGACTATGAAGTATGAACTTAAGAAGCTATAGACAATATCTTTGTTTTGATGTTTGTACTCAATGAGCTGTTTTCTAACGTGTCTGGCTTCAGCCTCGGTCTTGGCGTCATGCCCAGCTGGCCTCATTAAGATCCCTGACTACTACTACTATTACCACTACTACTAGTTACAATACCTCAGTGGTGAGAAGTTGTTCAATGCGGAACGGTTGACTGATGGGAATGCCTCGCTCCAACACTCCGGCTTGCCATGTCTGGTAAACCAGCCGATCACGATATTCCCACGAGAACGCACCAACGTAGGCCAGAAACGGCGCGCAGATAAGACAATCACCTACACACCACAAGAATACTACGATTACAACAACTACTAAATGCAGCACATACTCCTTAGCTACTTTTTGACGCTATCTCAAACATTTTTACTTCCCCTTCCATTAGCACATCGAGCACGTTCGAGGTTATTACAGTTAACGTCCTGTAAAATTACTCACTGATTCACTTACAATCAGTAGGCCTACCAGCATTAGCTGGGTAGTGAACAGGCACACTAGTCGTGCACCGTGGTCTTGTAGCGTAAACCAGTGTCGAGCTGAGGACACAATGTATGCAGGTGCAAGCACATGTGAAAAGCAAGTAAGTGGTAATCCAATCCTTTATTTCTCGACGGTCAAACGCCATTGGCAATAAAAAATGCAACATAGCAAAGTGCAAAGTTTCAATTCAAAACAATAAAAAGAGAAAAAAACACACACACAAAAAAATAGTTACATTACTAATGCAAAAATGTTTACACAGGTGCGGCGACAGGAGAGAGGTCAGGGGTCCTGACCCCTCAGCCTCCAACAAGACGACCCATGAGATTCGTGCAAATCCGAGGTTTTTTGGACGGGTAGAGGGCGGAAGCGGGGAGGGGGAGAGTAGTGACGGTAATTCGACAACCACTCGACCTGGACCCCTTAGCTCTGAAAACCTGGCGCCATCAATGTGTTTACCAAGGAGTCGGACTCGCTGTTCACGCAGATCCTGCAGCTCGACAGTCCACCGCTCATTCTCCGAGCCCAGTCCACCAATCAGCTTGTCGGCAGCCAGCAGTCGTCGTTCCATGATCTCCGTCTCCTCCTCCAGCTGCTGTTTCTCCAACATGGCGGCCTCATATCGCGCGTTCAGCTTGTTTAATTCATCCTCGAGCTTGCTCAGTTCAGCGTTGATCTTGTCCAGTTCCTTCTTAGCGAGCATGAACTCGCGCTCCAAGTTGGCCACGCGGTCGCGCTTTGGCTTGATATCTTTGAACACGTCGCAGTAGCCGATGACTGCCTCGACGAACTTCATCAGACCCGCACCGGCCCGCGACTTGTCACGCATCTCCTACACAACCATAGACACTGTGTAGTAGTAGTAATAGTAGTAGTAGTAGTAATCTTAGTCGTAGTAGTCGTAATTGTTGTAGTCGACGACGTCTTCGTCGTCGTCGGTCGGTTAGTCAGTCCACTGGTCAGTCAGCTGGTCAGTTGGTCAGTCCATCTGTCCGTCAGTCACTCCATCGGTTAGCGGTTGGTCATCAGTTATACTCCGTTTACAGGATCAAGCAAACATCGAGCAAACGTCGAGCAAATGTATTCAAAATACACGTGCTAATTGCTCGACGTCTGCTCAAAGTCTAATGCTAATTAGGAGGGCGGGCGGGTTGTAATTGGAAGGCTATATAACACGTGATCAGCTGCGGGCTAAGCCTAGACCTACATTTGAGC
>Ga0209367_1006170_pt1 | contig 16614 bp, 10 predicted proteins | sample WorMetLIZISLAND2_FD_187412 | JGI IMG/M metagenome (GOLD analysis project Ga0209367, IMG submission 187412) | Marine gutless worms symbiont microbial communities from Max Planck institute for Marine Microbiology, Germany - Olavius geniculatus... ... | reverse complement strand
GATCTAAGCAGTATTTCTGAAGTTAGAAGCTATATAACAGAGTGGCCCCGTTTTTTTTGGGCCACCCTGTACGTGCACAAAACTTCTGGCCCTAGGATGTAAAAAACCCATTAATACATTGCATGCACGTGCACATTTGTATGGGTCTAAAGCCTATACAATGTAATGAGTTAATAACTACAATTCTTGGCCTCGGCATTGAAGCACATGACCACTAGCATTGTGGGTTACGAGAATAGCATGCGGCCAGGAAGTTGCAATTTTCAACAGACAACTGGAAATTTCAGACAAGAGTTCCGACAGAGGAAATTATAAGTACCGTGCTGAAGTTAATTTTGCCCTAATGTCCCCCCAAAATAAAGGACTTCAGCCCCAAATATGTATTTTGCATGCAAATTTGCTGACAAAAAAATTTTCCATCAGGGTAAAATTTAGAGTGTGGAAAATTGCCCTCCCCTGCAACTGCCCCCCTACAACCTTGCCACGATGCCACTGCCAAAGACCTAGCCTTGAAACCCAAGAACTTAAGTTCAAACCCCCCCCCAGCCAATCTAGAGTAACATGAAGAGAAATATGCCGAATAAACAGAGTATTAGCAGTAGCCAACTACAATGCAACGTGTAATGAGCACCGGATGTATGCGAAATGTTCAAAACTTGCAAAGTCAATGGCTGGCCACGAAGTTGTAGAAGAGCCAAAATCCATCTGTCCAATATCAAACAGGCACAGCACATTATGCAACACAAGATCAGCTGATTCAACAACATAAACCACCGGACGGAGAAGACATTTATAAGATTACAACCAGTCTTGGACTACTATAAACTGAGGTATCTCTTAGGGCTGGTTTGCACATTCTATTGAAATATAGCTCTTACATAAACTGTAACATAAGCCAATGTAAGTATGACTCCATAGGTAAGCCTAGCAGAACTGAAAGGTTAACTTTCGGATTATATACCGTTGTGCAATCAGGGTTCCCACTCTTTTACTGACTAAAAAATCCACGACTTTCTAGGACCCCATAAAGAATTTTCCAGAATCTTTTTGTAGCCCACAAATGTTTAAATGTAACAGAAAAAAAACATCATTTACTTACAATATTCAGAATATCATTCATTGCAAAAACTTCAGCAAAGTAGCAAAATGCTGACATTGGGTGTTTTCAGAAATGAGATGAATTCATTTACAAGAATGGGTGATGAACTATTGCTGCTTGTTTTCCATTTGAGCCTACGACAAGAAATTTGAGCTAATGCTCACGAGATGCGCGAAAGCCTATAGCAGTTCCGGTTCAGTAGTTTAGCTGAAAATTGAGGTGTTCACGCTAACTTAATATACATTATACAAATACTAAATTCTCTATCTGGTTCGCAAAATGATAGTTCTGTGGCGCCACCTTGTGAATGATATAGACTTGTCGCAGACAAAATTGCCAAAAAAATAAATAAAACCTCCTATTTTGGTGTTCAAGGTCATTCGAGGTCATTGAATTCGGCGCCAATCGAGAGCCAGTGTACGACTTCCTATTAGTGATTAATAGTAACCTAGGCCTGAGACGCGTTTCGCACTCTTTTCTCTGAGAATCTCACTTTTAGGGCTCAGTAGTTCTCACTAGTTCTCACGAAGTGTGAAACGTGCAAGTAAGAACTCTACGAGAATTCTAACATAGAATTCTACTCTAGCCAATTTTATCTAACTCACAACAAGCAAGTGGGCGGAGCTAGCATAACGTAGCAAAGGAAAATCTTACTCACAATTTCTCAGAGAAGCTCAGAGAAAAGGAAGTGCGAAACGTGAATTCTAAGTTAGAATTTCTGAGATTCTCAGAGAAAAAAAGTGCGAAACACGCCTCCTATCTCGCACCGTTACTGAGATACAGCGACTTATCGGCCAAAAATTGCAAATTTTGCCCACCCCCTCCCATTTAGCAACCTCATTCTGGGTGACCCCCTTCGAACTTATGGAAAAGCCTTACGGTTCCTAAAACTAGAGTCTTCCAGGCAGCCGACGGTGAAGATTTAGTGATCCTAGCTTGCACCGTTTTTGACTGATCGATCCGTGTGACAGACAGACGGACAGACAGACGGACGGACGGACGGACAGAATTGCGATGGCTAAGACGCGCTGAAAGCAGTAGCTGCTTTCACGCATAAAAATGCATGATTTTCAAGGACATTTTTCCAGGACTTAGCAAGTCCTGGAATTTTCAAGAAAAAATCCTGGACTTTCCAGGAAACGTGGGAAGCCTGTGCAATGCACCGTAAGGTAACAGTTTGAATTCCCAAGGATAATCTCAAGGTTAACTTAAACCTGTGCATAAAATACCGGCCCTAAGATGTCTGTACAAACTGTGCGTATAAGTCTAGCAATGTTAGCTAGCAACAGTCCATTGCGTGTCACTCCGCACAACTCAGTCCTTCTTGTCTGGCTTTCGCTTACGTTTGTTCTGCTTGTCACTGTCATCATGTTGCCTGTCACCACGAGGTACAATAAACACTCGTCCGTCATCGGTCTGCAGAACAGAGAACATGTGCGGGTCGTAGTCTTGTCCTGTCTCGTTGCGCAGACGTCGAAACAGTTCAGCCTCCAACGAGCCCAACTTCTGCTTCAGTGACGACGAGCGCTGGTCCAGGCCACGCTTCTCCTGCAGCAGCTTGTCTCGCTCGTGACGCAGCTCCAACAGCTGGACACATGAAGACACACAGAAACTGAGGGACAGGGCCAAGGCTACTACTGATCACTGACAGACAGTCATATAAGTGCTGTCAATGATATGAAAAGCATCGACCATGGATTACCCTGAACAATCATTATGCAGTCTGCTGTACAAATAGTGTGTCTTTCAATAACGATACACAGATACTCAGTGCAAAATGTGGACAAAGTAAACACTGTCCTGCAAAAAAACTAAAAAAACAGCAAAAGATAACCCACAAACAGAGACTGGTACTCATTATTTTTTAAAAAATTTTTATCATCAACAGACATCTTTTCGTTACATTCGGAAAATTTTTTTTTAAAAATAGCCTCTCTGATACTAAGGTATTGATTATTACAGAAGGATAATCAAAAACTGCCATGCATAACATTATCAACATTGCAGATGAATGCATGCTTGCACTACGAGTGTTGGTACAAGTAGGCTGTCTGACATTCAGCCTCTATGCGCTAGTCAACAACTGTGTGATCAATCAATCACCTCATCCTCAACGGTCTGGATCACCTCCAGTTTACGCTTGCGGCAGTTCTGGGCGGCCAGTTTATTCTTGCCGCGACGGCGTATATCACGAATCAGTTGGTTCTGAGCCTCGGACAGCTTGTGCTTTGACAACAGCTCATTAAAATGTTCCACGGATGAGTCGATCATTTCCTCCATTGTCAAGGGAATCTACACCAAGATGACAACAACCAGTAATAACAAGAAAGCTTAGCTAACACAAAAGGAACACGCGACAGCAGTGCATGTACGAAGACACGCAGCGAACAGATCTAAGTTTATCGAGCCTAGCAATGAATATTTGACACAATGATGATTGAGGCCAAAAATCGCATAAAATCAATTAAAAACCTTATTTTTGCGTTTAAGGTCATCCAAGGTCATTGAATTCAGTGGCAATTGAGAGCCAATGTATGACTTCCTATTAGTGCATAACAGTAACCTAAGCCCTATCTTGCATCGTTATTGAGATACAGCGACTTAATTGCTAAAAATCGCACATTTTTCCCACCCCCTCTTATTTAGCGCCCTGGTTCATGCTGAAAATGTTGAACGCTGGTTGTCCAAGTCTATCTCTAGTGATTTAGGCGCAATTCGCTATTGAAATAGGTCTTTGAGGCCAAAATCGCCGAAAAATCTGTGAAAAATCCCTATTTTGGTGTTCACGGTCATCTAAGGTCATTGAATTCAGTGCCAATCGATAGCCAGTATACGATTTCCTATTAGTGATTAATAGTAACATAGGCCTTATCTCACACCGTTACTGAGATACAGCGAGTTATAGGCCAAAAATCGCAAATTTTGCCTACCCCGCTCTCATTTAGCACCCTCATTCGGGGTGACCCCCTTCGAATTTATGAAAAAGCTTTACGGTTCCCAAAACTAGAGTCTTCTGGGCAGCCGACGGTAAAAATTTGGTGATCCTAGCTTGGACCGTTTTTGCCTGATCCACCCGTGTGACAGACAGACAGACGGACAGACGAACAGACAGACGGACAGAACTGCGATGGCTAAGACGCGCTATAGCAGTACCTGCTGTCACGCGTAAAAACTACAACTAGTACAACTAATGCACGGGATTAGAGTAGGGAGGGTTTATTTTTGGACGTGAGGTCATTAAACCAATCCACAGATCATCTCTTAAAGTGACAACTGCAACAGTGAACAATCAGTACACTAGAGTACAAATAGTTTAACTACATGGCAGATACGTCAATCGTTTCTTCTACGGTTGATGAAATCTAACAACCACCAGCACTGTACTAATACTAATACTAATACTAATCATATTTATATAGCGACAATATGCGGAGCTACAGAGGCACTGGACGGCACTCAATCAGGCGGTATTAAACAGAAACTTTTTCAAATGTTGCTTAAAAACTAAGTCTGAGTTGCACAGTAACACATTTGAGGGAAAAATTATTCCAAGTAATGAGTGCAGAGTAACAAAATGAGCGCCTAGAGAACTCAGTGATCAGTTTTGGTACAGTCAGCAGAGGCAGTGAAGCAGAATGTGTACAGCAGACAGCGAGGTGCGGAGCCAGATGCTCGTTGAGGTATGTCAGGACATCGGACTTGCAAGTTTTTCGCATCAGTACAACCATCTTGTACAGCATCTTGTAGAGCACACGTTGGTGCACTGGTAACCAGTAAAGCTGGCGAAAAAGTGGCTTGGCATCAGACTGGCAATTTGCTGCAAATACCACATGAGTTGCGTTGTTCTGTGCTCACTGCAGCTTCTTTTTAGTCGACTCTGGAGCTCTGTGCAGTAGTGAATTGCAGTAGTTGAGTCGTACTATGGTACTGCACAGCTAATACTCGGCACACTGTAAGTCCCAGACATTTTCCCGACACATCGTGGCATCATTTCCCATGCTGCATACCTACCTCACTGCAGTATAGTGGTGCAATGCGATGCAGCAAAAATGCACAATCTAGGTTAATATGCTACTGATATGACAATAAACAATAGTGTTAGCACATACAAAAAGTCACTGACGTTTCCTTAACTTCAAGTCAAGTCCCCAATTTTTTCTGACAGCTGTCAAATTTCCTGCCATTTCCAAGTTTTCCACATCTTTCAGGCAAGTGCTTACCTGACCAATTGAATGCTGACAAAAACTAGTTTTAGCATTAACACAATAACAGCGCACTATTCATGACGTTCAAGTTGTGTAACTAAGCCATTTTCCAGAGCTACTAGAAATCAGACCATGTTAGCAGTATCATCAGAGCACAACTTTTACAGCACAGATACCTTTCGCAGTGCCTCAGATTATGTGGGTTTCTCATCTACATTCCGCTTTTGATACAAACTCACTCGCTCAGTTAATTACTTACTTAATCTATTTTTAATATTTCAACATATTTACAATTAGCCAGGTGTGATCTAGCTGTATTATCAAGTACCTGCATGTCTTTGGCTTTCTTCTCATCTCGGCAGCGTGTTGCGTGTTCTTCACGTTCTCGTCGTGCGTCCTCCTCCCGTGCACTCCTGCTGCGCTGCTGTCCCGTAGTGCTGACCGACTGAGTACTAGGGCTAGCCGAGTATGTATGATTGTGCTGAGTGTTCTGTCTATCATTAGCAGCAGACAACAATCTGCTGCCTTGGCCTGGATACCTGGATTAATGAAACATCGTTATTATGCATTGCAGCCAAAAGTGAAATTTTTACACACAAAAATACTACCAATAGGCTAAAAGCAAAAAATGTGCAATACAAGTACATACAACTGTTTAAACAGTGTGGTAATAATGACAAATCTACAAGGTCCACACACTCACGTTCCACACTATAAGTTGTCTTTTGGTTCCCGTGCATTTCGAGTTTCCGCACCACAAGAATATAATTCTGTTCCTCTTCATATCTGTCAAGCTCAAACACTCACCGCTTTCAGACGTCATCTTAAAACTTATTATTTTCAGTCTGCTTATCTTGCCCCCCAGCGTTCCCCTCCAATGCGCTCCGCTTCTCTTCTGAGATTTTGGTGCTATATAAATTGGTACTTACTTACTTACTTACTCATCTTAGCTTAGCTGTTTGTGTTTTAAGCATTACATATGAAACATCAGCAATCGTGCCTTTGCCACTACCATACCAGCCATCTCAAACAGCCTGCCGAGAACACATGGGCATCCGTACTAGCCACTATATATACTGACAGCGACTGAAGATGGAGCTACACAGATGCCTGCTCAGCCGTAGACATTCTGCATGACTTGCATATTTCTTGTGCTGTAACGTAAATTTGTAGCTTTATTTAACTTTGCACAATTGACGTAAATACATAGTCGTGTATTATTATCGATATCATGATATTAAATGTGCATACCCATGTGATGAGTTAGAAGCACCCGAAGCATTGTCTGCAGCACTCATGCCACAGTCATGTAGGAACTCCTCAAACCCCACAGTGTGATGGTAACGATGGTGGTGGCCAGATGATGGCTTAGACGAGCACATGTCATCAGTGAAGCCACTAGCACCAGTCTCCGCTGCATCCACCAAACTCTGTCATACATCACACACAGCATACATTATCACTATGATATGGTACGACGCATCTCACCCTCAACTCTGTATGCCGCATGTAACAGCTGTGCCACAATGACGGCACCATAAATACAGCAATAATTAAACAAGAAATTTGAGCTAATGCTCAGGAGACACACGAAAGCCTAAAGCAATTCCGGTTCAGTAGTTATAGCCGAAAATTGGAGTGTTCACGCTAAGTTAATATACAAATACCAAATTCTCTATCTGGATCGCATAACGATAGTTTCATGGCGGCACCTTTTGAATGATATAGACTTGTGTCACAGCCAGAAATCGCCAAAAAATCCATAAAACCTCCTATTTTGGTGTTCAAGGTTATTCAAGGTCATTGAATTCAACGCCAATCGAGAGCCAGTATATGACTTCCTATCAGTGATTAATAGTAACCTAGGCCCTATCTCGCACCGTTACTGAGATACGGCGACTTAATGGCCAAAAATCACAAATTTTACCTACCCTCTCTCATATAGCGCCCTCATTCGGCATGACCCCCTTCGAATTTATGGAAAAGCTTTATGGTTCCTGAAACTAGAGTCTTCCAGGTAGCTGACAGTGAAGATTTGGTGATTTTAGCTTGCACCACTTTTGACTGATTCACCCATGTGACAGACGAAAGGACAGAATTGCGATGGCTAAAACGCGCTGAAAGCAGTAGCTGCTTTTGTGCATAAAAATAGTGAATTCGTTAACGGTAATTAAAACTAAGACACGGCAATATAACTAAAATAATACTGGTATTTCTGAAACTAGAATGAACAAGTAAAGCTATGCTAACGCAAACAGGAACACGCAACAGCGGTGCACCGTCGTATGCTAGTGATGCGTAGACTTCATCCATAGATCTCATCCGTACAGCTTTTGGCTAGTTTCACTGAAGGCCCAGTAAAACATAATCATTCACCAGATTGCAGATTGTCCTTACCCCCCTCTCATTTAGTGCTTTTGTTCAGGGTAACCCCCATTGAATTTATAGACAACCTTTACGGTTCCTGAAACTAGAGTCTTCCAGGCAGCCAACAGTAAAAATTTTGTAATTCTAGCTTGCACCATTTTTGACTGATCCACCCGTGTGATGGACAGATAGACAGACGGACAGACGGACAAAACTGCGATGGCTAAGATGCGCTACAGCAGTAGCTGCTGTTGCGCGTAAAAATAACCAAACGAGAATAACATAATATATGCAGAAGAAACAGAAACTAAACAGAAGTGTAATCATGAGTGAAGTAAAACCTCAAGTGTTGGTGAATGCATTGACGAGACTGCCGAGTCACCAGACGACCAGCTGTCACAGCCAGCACCCAGAGTATCTGATCGACAGAAAGTGAAGCAAATCACATCACACGATCTATCTAACTAGCTCAAACCACAGTGCTTACAATGAATATACATCATTTTCTGAGGGTTTATAATGTTCGGCGATCTTGATCATTGAACTTTTAAGCTGAAAATTGGCACAACTGTTACGTTCATACCAATTTTGCTTTTTCTGTGTCTTTGCTTTCGTGTTAAGGGCCCATACAGAACAGAGAGACAGACAAATGGATAGACAGACGAATGAGCAAGACCCCTAATGCAGTGTATTAAGATGGCTGCACAAAATCCATGTATCACAAGGTATACTGGCTTACCAAAGTTACCAACTATCCCTACCGCTCAAGTGCATCTGACGCAGATAAAACAACTACAAAGACAATAACGTGCTGCCCAATTTATAGCAGGATTTCTGTTGAAATATGTGCTTCATTCAAAAGCAAAAAATGTGGAAAGATATGCAGAATTTGTCAAAATATGCGCTAAATGCATACAGCAGCTGACAGCACGTGCATGGCATAAACAACAACAAAGTTAGCTGGATTATACAGATATTAAACTGACACTGGCATCGCAAAAATGCAAAAAATCCACAAACTGCAAGTTTAAAATTGCCATTATTTGCAAGAAAATTGGTATGTGAGGATTTCCAAAATATGCAATTGCATACAAGACACAACCAACCAGTTTGCCAAACAGACAGTTAGTAAACGACAACAAATATCAATGCAATATATCTGCTACCAGGTAACTTTACAGATTTCCGAGTGTCATTAATATTACATTGGCTACGTATCTCCGAAACAAAAGCAGTGACAACAATATATGCCCTGGAATCAACTTACAGTTCTGCAGGAAAGTGCTGTTGTCAGAGTCCAGTTCATCAAGCATAGCATTGGAACTGAGCAGCTGTTGAAACAAGGCATTGGTGTCAGTCAGGCTTGTGGTTGTTAGTACCGTCAGATCAGCACGGCGGCCAGTAGGGCTCGGGCTGGTAAGATCAGAGTAGCGACAGGTAGCCGAGTTCACGGTGGCAACTACATCATCATCATCAACATCGTCATCGTTATCATCGGTCACTTCTCCATTCAATGCAGCTGATGCTGAGCTGTAATGCTCTACCGTTGTTGATAATGTTGTATCACCGGGCTCTGCCTTGGCCACCGCTGCTGATGAGTTATACACAAAGTTATTGGCTGCAGCATCCACCCTACTGCTGCTGATGTTGCATTCATCACAGCCAAATGCTGATGCTAACGTATCACAGTTATAGCTACTGATGTTAGCAGGATTATAAGCTGCCAGCATCTCAAAGTCTAAAGGCTGGAAGTCGACCGAGTGAAAGAATGATGACTCGCAGCTCAGTGCTGCACCGGTGGGATAAACGTCATACAGAGGCATTGCCGCTGCAGTGGCTGCACCTGTACGCAACACAATAGCAGCAAACATATTAGAAAACAGTTTAAAAGTGTGTATCCAGCTTTTCACGGAAATGCATCTCAAAGCTGTGAACGTCATCCACCATATGGGATCACACAGTGATACCTGTCACCTAACACAGATGAACATGCCCCATCTTAACCGCAGCCTCAACCTGCCTACCCTGCATGGATGAAAAGCTGAGTTAACTGCGTAGCTGACTATATAACAAGATGTCCAACCTGATCTGATATACAGCAACTTCAGTGATCAAGACCAACACAATGACCGCTAACGTATACCAAAACACCACATTTTATATGAAATTTTCTATAAAAAATAGCAATCAAAATTAATTTCCTGCCAATGTGTTCCGATCTTGGATAAATGCACACAATCTATTTTTGAGTGTTACTCTTCCAACTGTTACTCATTCGATCATCTCAGATTCTGTGTAAAAAGTAAATAACAAAATGATGTAAATGACAGCAACTTTTTACCAGAGTTCGAAGACAGAATGGCAGCCGATGACGAAGCAATGGGCTGCGTCATTGAGACATTGTGCATCAGAGCCTGTGATGATGCTGCTGCTGACGCTGACGATGACGATGATGACGTAGCACTGTGCTCCCAGTGCCAGGAATCAGTGTCAAGCTCCGGCTCTGAGTTTCCCTCCAGCACAGACTGCAGGTCCAGTATACTCAGCATGTCCTCCCATCTCTCCTCGTAGCTCGACTCCAGCTCACCAGTCTCCTACAGTATGATACAATACAATACAACTCAATACACATGTCAGTGAGCTATTCTGATAGCCTGAAGTCTCCCTCAAACACAGACTGCAGGTCTAGTAATGAGTATACTCAACATGTCCTCCTCCAATCTCTCTCAGAGTCACATTTTGTCACTCTTATGTGACTCATCAAAATGCACTAAACCAAAATGTCTTCTAAATACAAAAATTTATAAAAAAGTTATCACAAAAACTGCAGTGACTGAAAACGGCAATCAATTTGAAGGTGAAATCAACTCAGTACTTCAGAAAAAAAGGCCGTTTTGGGGTCTGTCCATTTTTATGCAACACAACATGCAAAAAGTTACAAACTGACTCTGATACTATCTACTCATGGACTGAACATGGCTCAAGCAAAAAAATGATTTCTGATACTGATCTTTTGTGGATTCTCTGTGCAACTAGAAACATGTCGGCTCAGTGCTGACATATTATGCAGCCATATGCCTAACCTGTGACTTTTTGAGCTGAACTTGGCACACTTGAAGCTCTTGCCATGGGGAAAGTTTAAACCAATTCTGGTTTCTCTAAACCTTTTAGTTATCGAGTTAAAAACTTAGGATCCTGCACAGCACAGACTGAAGCTGCATTCACACAGACAACAGTACAAGTGTGGGTTTCAGTTTACAGCTGGTGAAAGCTTCATTCGTACGAGTGGAACATTCACGGTGACTTGTACAAGCACATAACTAAATGAGGGTTGGCCATATTGAATTAAATTGAATCAAGGAAATGCTTCACGAATAAACTACAATATTTCAGCACATTGCATATTTTACCAACCGCACACCTCTAACGATGAATAATTTTACAATGACGTCAGTTCTGACGTCAAATATGTGCCACAGCTTTTGTAAATTATATTACTGTTATTTACGGGTACTTTACTTTGCACGGATTAGATAAAAACATGACCTGCACAGAAACTGGTACTCCACCTTTACTGGTGAAAGGGAGTCACAACCCTTCCGTGAGAAGCAAGAGACTGCCGACAGTCGTTGCGACATTGTGACTGTTGGCTTAACAGGTTCTACTCTTCACACTGTCAACTACCCGACGTGGTCTGGAGTTTTCAACAAGTTGAAGTTTGACCATCTACTGAAGAAGAAGAACTACTCGTACGAGTGAAATTTACAGGCAACCCGTACTCGTATGTATGTGAACAGCCGCCATTGAAATATATATGCAAACTCATGTTTGCCAGAACTTGTATACAGGGTACCGGGACCCATACAGTGCCGGACTCGTACTCGTGTTTATGTGAACGCAGTCTGACAGACAGACGGGCAAAACCCATAATGCAGCCTATTAGAACAGCTACAGTATAACTTCCATTACAGTGACAAACAGTGAATAACTTGAATATATTTAACATGACATAGCAAATTTGTACTATGTATCTTCACTATAGATTTTTATGTCATGTAGAGCCAACTGAAGTTTGTATGACAATGGACTTACATCAGATGTCTGCTGAGTGGCAAAAGCATGAATGTTGGGGGTCTGTCTGACAGCTAACACCAATTCACCTAGCATGCAATACAAGCACACATCTAAGCACAGCCGACAAATTTAGCAACTGCTACTGATCACCTTCAAACAATCCCAGAAAATAATAGGTCACTGGCAGGCATAAACCTAGCACTACTGCATACCCACACTCCCACAGACATAGTTCCAACTTTGGATCTGTTGTAGTTCCTAAAACATCATCGAGTGACAGAAGAAACATTACTACATACAAATTATTCTTATTTCGACCATCCAAAACCCAAACTCTACTGAGAAAATAAAGCATTGAGGTGGAGTCAATTAATTTATCTGCTAAAGATGGTCAGTGTTGATGGGCTTCATGCTTTCCTGGGCAGTTTGCTAAATACTGTTACCATGTTAATTTCCATCCTTTCTTTTTCTTCTTCTAGCACGCATTGCTGGCTAAGTCAGAAAACTGATGCTCTGGCAGAGTTAGACCACATACACAGAAAGTAACAATACAGTTGATAAAATGATTTGTTACCAGTTTCAGTGTCAATGACATACTGTGGACCAGTGACATCAACAGAAGGACTATGACGCTGTGGCTGGAAAGCACTGCCAATGCCAGTACTAGTGGCACTATAATGGTCTGAGCTGTCTTCAGTCCATTGTTGTGTCTATACAACATAACCACAATGACAATCAGAAAACATACTCACAACAGAACTCAGTACTTCAGCTAAACCAAGTTACATCTAATGCAGATCATTCCATGCTGTCACAAAAATGAACCTGCTATGCATACTTGCTCTCTTAATTTATTCTTCGTGTAGCATCTCCTTGCAGTCTCTTGCAGCCGAGTTAATCTAACATATGCAACTTCAATCTTCCCAGAAGCCTGCAGGCAACTGCAACTGCAACTGCAACAGGTCTTCACACCACACACTACTGGCTACAGGTACTAATGTGTTGACAACAAGCTACAGACTAAGTCAGGATATAGACCCAATGTGTAACTGTCCAACCAAACAGCCAGTTCAGCTGAGTGAAAATCACTAGAGTTAAAACAGTGATATAACTCTGTAACAGCTTGAAAACCTGCCCAACAGCCTCCTTCCATCAGTACATTTAAGAGATGCCTAAAACCATTTTACTTTCATTTCCCATCTCCTAACCTCTGCCAGCTAGCGACAGCCTGGGTGTTGGGCCTGTGATTTGCATTATGCTCGACTTGAGTGAATGAGTGAGTAGGGTTTAAAGGTCCATGGCCAACGTCAAACTCACTCACGCAATTTCTGTAGCTTTAAATTAGACATTTAACCTCGCATATATAATATGTTGATTTGAGCTTCATAAATATATGAAATTGATGTGTGATTTCAAATGAAATGCGGCATTACATTACGTTATGCGAAATATTCTAATCTATCAGTTCCCGCGGTGACGTCATGACCCTAGTCCATATAGATCATGAATATTAATGGCCTAGCCGACGACGTCATTATTCTAGGCTATAGGCCATTAATATTCATGACGTCTTTAGGCTGAACTCATGACGTCACCTCAGGTCATCATGGCGGCGCGTTTTCTACGTCGTTTTTGTAGATCTTCGACTTCAAAGGTAAATTTTTCCGTGTTGACAGAATGCTGGGCGCCGATATTACTGTCAAAGTTATCATAAAATTCTGCACTTTCAGGAAAATGGATAAAATGTATATGTTAATTTTGGCGATCACGGACCTTTAACATCCCACCTGACACAGTATAGGTAATTTTGGGGATGGCCTTTCCAGGCCAAATGCACATACACACTCATAATAATGGAACAGTAATGGGGTGTTTACATGATCCAGCAAACGTCCAGCATACCTCTAGCAACCATAATGTTGGACGTTTGCTGAAAGTCTGCTGGACGTTTGCTGCCATATGTTATAATGGAGCTGGACGTTTGCTGGATCGTGTAAACACCCTATAAGTTTATCCTTTACAGAAAAACCTAATATGAAACATAAAACACAAGAACAACCTAAACCTAACATGGCAAAAACTCACCATTATAATTGTGCATATGTAAAACTAGTGGCAGTTCTAATAATGTTCCGTATTATCCTCCAGAGAGTCATCAATATCATAATGCTGTCTATTGGAGGACAAAGGGGGGGGGGGTGCTGGACTTGAGATGCACATTACAAATTCTCATAAATATGTAATGCATGTAAAACTTGCACAGTGCTGTAATTACAGTGTAACTCATACCTGCTGCTTCAACTTGCACTGCTTCCGTTCCACTGCACTGACTGCCGAATCACTGCAGAGATCATCAAAAGCCTCGCGACTCACGCCAAGATCAATATCTTGCAGGTACAGAACGTTTATCAGCTCCATATCCTGACAAATACACACACACATATCAACACAGTTAACTTTTTAATACAGAAGATAAATACTCACCATAATGCATGAATGCAATGCATTATTCAGAAAGAGAAGTTAAACTAAGTACTGAAACATCTTCCCTCCTCTCCCCTCTCTTTCCCAGTTCATACCACACTGTGTTCAGCTAAAAAAAACAGTTTCACACCAACAGACATACGTACATACTTCCATTACATACATGTCCAGTAAGTAATACAAGAAATTTAAGCTAATGCTCATGAGATGCGCGAAAGCCTATAGCAGTTCTGGTTCAGTAGTTTAGCTGAAAAATGGGATGTTCACGCTAAATTAATATACAAATACCCAATTCTCTATCTGGATCGCATAATGATAGTTCCGTGGTGCCACCGTGTGAATGATATAGACTTGTGTTGCAGACCGAAATGGCCAAAAAATCCATAAAACCCCCTACTTTAGCGTTCAAGGTCATTCAAGGTCATTGAATTCAGCGCCAATCGAGAGCCAGTGTACAACTTCCTATTAGTGATTAATAGTAACCTAGGCCATATCTCGCACCGTTACTGAGATACAGCGACTTAATGGTCAAAAACCGAAAAATTTTGCCCACCCCCTCTCACTTAGCATCCTAGTTCAGGGTGACCCCTTCAAATTTATGGAAAAGCTTTACGGTTAATGAAACTACAGTCTTCCAGGCAGCCGACAGTGAAGATTTGGTAATACTATCTTGCACCGTTTTTGACTGATCCACCCATGTGACAGACGGACAGACAGACGGACGGACGGACGGATCTGCGATGGCTAAGACGCGCTGAAACAGCGTGTAAAAACGCAATACACGATCATATCTACCTCTTTCGAAAGTTCGTCAATGAACACATCGAGGTTATTACTAGGCTCCAATATCTCAACAGACAGGTCGTCAACAGATGTGTCATCTGCTGAAGGAGCAGAGCTAATGCTGTCACTGATTGCATTCTCACGATCTTCATCAGCATTATCATCGTCAGCTGTACTGTGCTCACAACTAGATGTGACGCCATCTGGACCTCCATCATTCACTAGCCATGCATCAACATTTGTACTAATGCCATCAAAACGCCTGTAGTAGCTCAGCGAATGTAAGTCCCTCAAAATCGATGTAAAATGGTCGCCGTAACTGCCTAGCGTCTTTGGATACTCGCGAGAAAATTCCCAGTGGCGACTGATCAGATCCGTCCGTGTGATACCGGATAACGGGCCGTCAACGGTTTCCAGTAAGTGATTCCGAACAGCCAACGGACGAACAGACGTGTCCAGGAAACTATCAAGATCAGAACGCAATAGGCTGAGAACAATGGCGATCTGCAGCAGACCGTCCGCGAAGTAGTCTTTAATAATCATTGTTCGACACAAAGTAAGGGTCGCCCTCTTCTAAAACTCCGTTAAACTTCCCTCTGTGTAAATATTCACTAAATTAAAGAACACTTCATGCCGAATTTCAGCACAGCTTTCAGTCACACGGCGTAACGTGGGGAATTCCCAGTGTCAGCTGCTGCTTGACAACACAATGAACATTGTCAGTCAGCAAAACTCGCTTCTGCTAGACAGCTGCTGTTTCTCCGCAAGAAACTTGACAAACAATCGATAAAGTCCAAACTAAGTATACCCCAAACTGTACGAAATTGTGATCAGACAAATATTTTTCAATCGAAAACACTCGAAAATGCCGATGATTCAACACATTCTGACACCGGAAGTGTGACCTCTACCTCAGATCTGTGCGCATGCTCGATGACCTCACCCGACCCAATTATTACGACAGCGGAGAGCCGCCGTTCTGCTTGAGCGGTCTGTTCAGTTTGCTGCTCGTGCTCGGTGTCGCCGACTGGCAGTCAGCCAGTTTAGTGGACATAAAATTAAATTTATGATTAATTTACTTAGTACCTGACATACCTGTACGTTGTAGGCCTGCGTCGCACTCAACAACTTAACTGGTAACTTACCAGCAACATCGTGTACTGTGTAGCTTAACTCGTGTTGCCAAGACCCTTAGCCATATGACTTTATGACTGTCGCGTGTCACGTTAGAACAACAGCGCTACAGAGTTAGGGCCTAATCCCTCTCCCCAGTGGGCATAATGTCTATAGGCCTAAAGCATGATAACCATTCAATGAACATAACCTATACTTTATCAGTGAAAAGAATACTGCTATAGGCCTAGACCTAAAAAAGCACAATATAGTCCTAGCTGAGGCGCGCATGGAGTGGACGTAGGCTGAATGTGTCCGGAAAAAAGTAACCCCTGGACGATGTACAATAGAAATGTCAAATCTGAACGAATCCGAATTAGGTTTCGTACATTTGATCCCCAGTAAATCGGTGAATTAAATATCTATATCTAATATCTAATTTCGTTAAAATTATTAGGGCCTATTTCGTTGCGGCGTTAGGCCCAGTGA
>Ga0209367_1006169_pt1 | contig 16614 bp, 8 predicted proteins | sample WorMetLIZISLAND2_FD_187412 | JGI IMG/M metagenome (GOLD analysis project Ga0209367, IMG submission 187412) | Marine gutless worms symbiont microbial communities from Max Planck institute for Marine Microbiology, Germany - Olavius geniculatus... ... | reverse complement strand
GGAAAAGGGAAAAGGGGAGGAAAGAGAAAGCGGGAAAAGGAGGGGGAAGGGAAAGGAGGGAAGAAGGAGAGGGGCAAGGCGGATATTCCGGCCCCCTTGGCTGAAGCCTAGATGCGCCACTGCTCAAGACTATAAGATATTAGAGGTTGAAATGATTTCTTTGTTTGATGCATGTGATTGTGTGGCAAGGAAATGTCTAATAGTCTGAGTCAGCAGCATTGTGTGTTGTTGGGGCTGGACGTTGCAGAAAACAAAGCTGCAGATTTTCAACAGCTGATATGTGGGTGCTCAGAACTTTAATTTTAAAAAAATTGTATTTTTTTAAAATTTTAGTGATTAGCCCCAAATTTTAGTGTTTTTTTTGGGGGGGGAATTTTGGACAGGAAAAGAATTGTTGACAGGCTGAAATTTAGAAAGCAGTTGCCCGCTGCGTCGTCCCTTGTTTGAGTTCATATTTTTGTGATCGCAGACTCAAGTTCGGCCGTTCGTTGAAGCGATGTTCCAGCGACATGTGCAGGCGACGTCAGTCGGCGCCGGTCCAAACCCAAGCTGGAACGAGGAACTCTGCATTCCATTCAGGTTTAATCTGTGATGATTCTCATTGTGTTTTAGTTATGCTTGGTTTCTATTGCAGAAGTAGCTTGAAATTGTAGTTGGAGGCATTTTATACAAGGCTCGATGTCTGAAGAGCCAAACATCGAGGCTGAAGGTTGAGAGTGCGGATTTGGTTCTAGAGAGGACCAGCAAGCTTCCAGAGGGTCCGGGCAACGCCTCAGCTGCAACATACCTTTGGGCACGAAAGAACTTTGAATATGCATGTATAAGTTTTGTTACTTTTACTGAAGTCGCCTCTTTCCACCTTTCCCCCTCCTCGACTATGCCACTGGTTTTCATGCAAAGCAAGAACAGTCTCAGTGCTTTTATCTTTGCGTTTCTGGCGTTTGCGTCAGCTGCGTTGCATTCATTGCTTTTGTTGCGTGTCTGCTTACATAGTTTTCTTGCGTCATCGGTGTCTCTTGCATCAAAAAAATCCGCAGTGGCCTTGCTTTGCATTGAATGGAAACAAGCGTTTGGTTGCTGGCTTAATGATAGTCATTGTTGGTGATTAATGTTGAGATTGTTTTTGTCTCCTAGGAAACAGAGAAAAGTGGTAATTTTAGCTGTACGTCATGCCCAAGAATGAAGACTACAGTTTTTGATGTACAAGCTTAACTAATGTAAATGCATTTTTACGATTTGTTGCATGAATTATCTTAAGAGTCTCAGGGGAGGTGGTGGATAGGGGGTTTTAGGGTCTGGACCCCCCAGCCTCCAACAGGGCGACCCATGAGATTTGTGCTAATGTGAGCTTTTCCGGATAGGTGAAGGGAGAAGGGGGCTAGAGGGTAGCTACAGTAAGTCTACCACCACTCGACCTGGACCCCCTTAGCTCTGAAAACCTGGTGCAGCCCCTGAAGAGTCCGTTGTTAAAAATTGAGATTATTTTTGCAAACATTATATCACTGTTGTGTTTTGATGTAATTTTGGTAAGATGCTAGCTTAAACTTTGACTGTTATTAATGCTGATAGCAGTAATGTAGTGCATGTCATCAAAAAGTATTATTTTACATGTTCTCTGCTGGTTTATTTGTGGTCAGAGCCCCACACAATGACTACAGTCCTGCAGTGCTTCAGACCATCAACGATTCACTCTACCTCAATATATTTGACGAGTGTTTTACTGATATTTCACAGGTAGGCCAGTGCTTTTTCCACAAAATTGTAAATGTATTAAAGTATTTAAAATACTGAAGTATTGTTTGTTTTAAAGAATATGTTACTTTTTTTCTGCTGATCGGAGGATGGACCATTTGACCCAGTAGACGGCATGATGGCATTGAAGACTTTCGAAATAAAAAGTTGTATGTTGCGTTTGAAGCAGTCGAGATAACTTTTTGGTTATTCGGTGTGAGACTCTAGGTTTATGAGATGGTGAATGGAAGAAATTATTAAATGTTAAATTATGAAATATATCTTTCTTATTACTTGTGCTCCAAGAGTGTCCCTTTCTCTGTTTGTCTTTCCAGCAGTAAAGCAACATTGGGTGAGGTCAAGTTTTGCTAAGACTTTAGTCTAAGACTTTAGTCTAAGTCTTAGACTAAAGTCTTGACTTTAGTCTTGACTTTGGGCTTATCTACGAGCTGGGCTTAACTTTAGTCTTGACTTTAGACTTGACTTTTGTTTGCGGTCTTCTATCTTTTTACGCAGCCGTCGAATTACTGCAATAATACGATTAGTTAAATCAACATTATAGAAGTGTTTTCCAGACCTATATTAATCGGGTGATGTCTGCAATATTACTTTGTTTGCCTATTCGGCCATTTTATGGATATAAAAGGAATTTTGTGCAATATTTGTGCCAGCGATGACATCATTACTTACGCTAGTGTCGTCTGCGTAGTTAACGCCGGTAGATAGTAAGTAACAAAATGCCTATTAGTTACCAGATGTCGCACGTTATTTTACTGGTCAATTTATTTTACTGGTCAAAAAGTAAATATTTCGCTCAAATAACAAACTGGGACGACCGTTTGGTCAAGCTAAGCCCTAACTGTATTGTTTTGACATTAAAAATTGCCAGCTGATTTAATTTTGATTTTGGTCTTGATTTTGGTGTTGACTTTGGTGTTGACTTTGGACTTGACTTTGGGTTTAGACCAAAGTCAAGTCAAGACTAAAGTCTTAGCAAAACTTGACCTCACCCATTGTCTCTTAATATTGGCAGATTTGGGGGGAAGCAGAAATAGGAGGTGCCCCCCTATTGACTGGATGCATTTTAAAACCAAGAGAAAATTTTGCACAGAAATGCATTATTTCTGCATAGAATTTAAAAAAAGTTCTGGGATTTTCAAGACCCCACTTCCTACTTTCCTCCATATCTCAAAATTCTGGATTCACCAATGTCTGTTGAGTAGACTTTGATGAATTTATAACAATCGGACAGATTTTACAACATATTAAGCCTGTGTTGTTGCTTGTTGAGCACCAGTAGAGAACTGTTTTGTTCTTGTATTTATCGTCATTTTCCCTGATTTTTTCACGACAGGATGACAGAGACAGGAGCTCAACAATTCACCGCAGAGTTGAGCGACGTTGGCTCGGTGGAATTAAAATACCGTTCACTACCATCTACATCAATGGAAGGGTTTGTCTTTTTTTACCTTTGCAATTTAACGTTGTGCTGCTGCATGCAAAAAATATCGTTTGGCAAATACTATACAGAGTTAACTTGAGTGATTTGCATACGTAAGTTTTTGCTGTTTTCCCTTTGAACAAATTTGAGAGTTATAGTCTATTCTCGTATGGCAGAAGGCTAGCTCTGTGAAGTACAGGCTGCTGCTACTGTTGGTACTTCTGGGTTTTGATTAACTTTTTTGCTTTTCATTTAAGCCGGTCCCCAAACGTTTCAGAATTGTTGAAGTAGAATCTTTTATGGGCCAGGTGACCTTTCAGTCAGTAAACTAACAGTGCAAAAGCCTTGACAGGGACAGTGAATTAAAACGTCATGTATTGTCAAAACTAATCAAATAGGCCTAAATGTGGAGCTCTGAGTGTTTTGTGGAGACCTTGACTTGCTTTGCCATTCACTACTATCTTCGTCAATAGAAGTGTTTGCTTTCTTTTGCAGCAATTTGTCATTATATTGCATTCAAAATAAAAAAAAATGTTTGGCAAATACTGTACAGAGTTAACTTGTCGATGATCGAGAGGCACACGGTCTCAGCTTCGTTTCGATTCTTTTTCGGTTTTAACGCGCAACAGCCATTACTGCTGTAGCGTGTCTTAGCCATCGCAATTCTGTCTGTCCATCTGTTCGTCCGTCTGTCCATCTGTCACGCTGGTGGATCAGGCAAAACGGTGCAAACTAGGATCACCAAATCTTCACTGTCGTCTGCCTGGAAGACTCTAGTTTCAGGAACCGTAAGGCTTTTCCATAAATTCGAAGAGGGTTACCTCGAATGAAGGTGCTGAATGAGAGGGGGTAGGGAAAATTTGTGATTTCCAGCCAATACGGCATTGGCAGAGCGAGACAGGTCACGCCCTCTGGTGAGTACAAGTAAAACACTATGGATAATTAGCCGTCGGTCGTCTGGCGCCCTCTGGCGACTGATTTTGTTTTACTGGGCATTCAAACATGCACCGCTGTTGCGCATTCCCCTTTGTGTTAGCTCGGCTAATCTTGTTCATTGAAACTTGTGTGTTTGTGTCTGTGTGTGTAAGGTTGAAGGTACATTTCGTGTTCGTAAGCCTGCGGTGCTGCTCGGCTACACGCATGACAGTTACAGCACGTCGGCCGATGTGATGGTGGAAGCTCACGGAGGACATGCATCGTCCGAGAACACTTATGTCACGCTGTTTGTCACCATCGAGCCGCAGTTGGCTGCTCCAGAACCATTCCACGAGAAGGTCTGTTCTCAGCTGTCTGTTCCATTCTCAAGCCCGTCAGATTTTTTAGGGAGTTTTTTTTTGTAAATTGTTTTTTTACTTCTGAATTTGTGCATTATTTGTCAGTATTCTCACTTAGTAGCCATCATAGGCGGATCCAGGAGTTGCATTTGTGGGTGGGGGGGTCAGGTTGAGCTGAGTCAAAGCACTGAGGGAGGGGAGTGTGGGGAAGGGTGTCACCTCCTCACAGGGAAAGGATCGAGGGAGTGGACAGTACCTTCTCCCGAAAAATTTTTAACGTGAAAATGGTGATTTTTGTGGTATCTTTTAAATTGGCACTTAGTTTTGTTTCACGAAAAAGCGCTATTTATTGTTTTTACATTGAACATAAAATTAAGCTGTGTTAATATTGTGTCATCTGATGGCTGTAGTTGAGCTACTTTTGCTGTGACAGTGGGTTCACGTTTGCATTTTTTGCAAAGCAACAGGCGATTTTTGGCATCTTGGGGGGAATGGTCCTATTGCTTCCCCCAACTGAATCCGCCTATGGGAACCATTTATTTGTTGTGTCTCAGTGTGTCCAGTTGTCGTATTTTTTCACTGTTTTTGCAAATTAACTTGTAATCATAAATTATACATCATGGGCCAATAAAAACGTGGCACTTTATTTTTGTCCATATCTTTGCCAGTTATTGACCGATTTTTCACTGACACACTGTGTTGACAATTTGCACTAACGTGATTTTTATATATCTCACCACACCGTGAATGCATTTCTACACTACCTTGTGAAATATAAATGTAAGAAAAAACTAACAATAATAACAAACATTTAGGTAAATGAGAAAACGCCTCAGACCAACATTACGATGAATGATCTGTATGACACTAGACTGTGTTAGACTCAGACAGTCTAGTGTCATACAGATCATTTACCACAATGTTGGTCTAAGGTGTTTTTTTTTCAATTTTATTAAATTGCTTTTTTGTTGTTATATTTCATTCATATTTCACACGGTTGTGTAGAGACGCATTTACATTTTGGGTGGGATGTATAATAATCACATTATTGTGCTGTGTTCCCGGATTAATTAGTTTAATTACTGTTTAATTATTTATTATTTTAAACTCGGGATCGACTCAACTATTTGACACATAAGACAGTATAGAAATTTCGACTGTTTAATATCACTTCCGTATTCTTTCTTACACGATATCGCACCACATCACACACCATCGCACCCTAGCAAGACACCCTATTTTATACCCTAAAAAGAGGGGCAGTCGCTCGGTCGTCGTCGCTGCCAATCAGTAAGACCAACCAATGACAACTCTTGCTGCAGCGACGACAACGTCGTCGCGATCACACGGTCAGCTAGCCAGCCTTCATATCACAACAACACAATTGCAAATTGTCTACAAAGTGTGCCAGTGAAAAAATTTTGAAAATCGGTTAATAAATGGCGAAGATATGGCCATAAGTAAAGTGCCATGTTTTTTATCGGCCCACCCTGTATGTCACATTCTGTGGCAATTCCATGCATGCTTTTCCTACCTTCCAGCTGTTGACACAAGCGGTCTAGAATTTTATTGTCTTTTTTCAACTCACTGCTTAATACACTATTTCTGACAGATAAAGACTTCCTTTGTGATCAATTTTTTTGGCAAAATTTCACTTTCATATTGTTCTTTCTAATTTTGCTACAATTTTTTGTTTTAGTTATTCATAATGTATCTTGTGCTGTATTAGTTGGTGTCAGTGTAGTGTTGTGAAGTGAAATACGTGAAATACTGATGTGCAGTCGTCGTCTTTGCTTTGACCCTAGCTTTGATGCTAGATGCCTGCGGGCATTTGTTTTGTGGGTCCTGCTTTTTAGTAGTTGTCTACAGAAGACAGTAGACCATTATAGGTGTGTAGGTGCAAGTGTCTAGTGGTTAGTGCCGACTCGTAACTTTCAGGTTGCGGTTTGATTTTCACTGCCGTCATTTGCAAGCAAACTTGAGCAAGTTGCTAACCTACTATGTGCTCAGGCCAGCTCAGCATCCTATTCTTCGTGGGATGGGAAATGAGTAGTAGCTTATGGGCTACAGGGTGAAGGTCTAGTGTGGCCGATTGTGATGATGGTATGTCAGCTAGCCGCAAACCACGGATCCAATTGTTTGTTCATGCAGGCATTGGATGGCTGCATAGTGCGCTGCGGTATCATTAGCTCATGCCAATCAGCTGCCACTTCCAAAATTGTAAAGCGCTTCTGGTCTTGAGTCCGTCTCATGTAAGAAGCGCTATAGCAAATACAGGACTTTAACTTGTAGTTTTTCAACAAGTAAAAAAGGTAAAGGTAAAGGCATCCCGTACTCAGTACTGAGCGTAGGGCCGGAGCTGATCCCGTTAAGCAGTCAGCCCGCAGGTGACATAGTCATAAACTCGGTGGTAGGCTGCCAGTACTTTCCACCTGGCCCGAGGTTACCTTCCCAGCCAGAGAGCGTCACCACCCTTTGACCACTGGTACCAAATTATACTGTTTGGTGACAGAGACACATGTGTGTGAACAACTTGCCTAAGGTCGTTTCCCGGCAGTGTCTTGGTGCGGAGTCGAACCTGCGCCTCTGAGTTACCTCAGAATTACAAGTCCGGCACATTACCATTAGACTACCAAGCCACACAGTTTTTCAAGTGCCCAGCTACAAAATTTGCTCACGTGCAGACTTAGTAGCATTATTTGTTTCAAATGTCTCTACGATTTACAGTAAGGCATGATTTATGAGCAAATAGAAGCTGGAGTGCTGAGTCTAGCTTGGCATTATTGATCTGACATTGGCCTTGTTCTGTCTTTTTCGTTCTGTTAACGTTATGGACAGGAAACGGTTATTGTCGTTAAAAATGCTAAGTCACGTTGTTCAGTCTGCGCCCATGTCCAGCTGCACTAACTGTTAAATGTCGTGTCACATTCCACAGATGCTGGCTATTGAGGGCGAGCTCGGCAAACGACTGGTAACAGACAACTTCGTTTAAACTTGCGCTCACATTATTTGGTTGCTGTTTTGTTGAATTTTCGCTTTGTGTGACTGTTGATTTCTGTGAGTTGGAATAGACTTTTATGTTTTTATTTAAATAACAAGCTTGGAATTTTTGAACGCTTTGCCACTAAAAGCTCTTGCTACCTGTCCATTCTAATTTGCTTATTACCCTTTGTATGCAGATTTATTTATTATGCTATCAATGTGTAACGGATTATTCGTGCATTAGGTGATAGCAGAAATAAACCGTAAAAATTTTGCTTCATTTTTTATCAGACTACACAAAGTGCTCTTTTGGTTGTTTCTTATGAGGTACACATACACGAGTTTTGTTAAGGTGATTTTGACGACATGCTATTCGGCAATAGATCTGCTTGCTGGGTGTTACTGTTGTGTAGAATAGAAAGAATTGCTTGTAATGTTGCTTTTGCTTTAATTTTTAAACACGATTCTATCTACTCTGATAAGTCATTACTGCATTGCATGATAATTGCGTGTTACAATGCATCGCTGTATTTTTACTCATGTAGTTAGACTTTTTACATTTGTAAAAATGTATGCATCTTATCATTGTAGCTTACTTGTAGATGAGATAGGTATTAGAATGCTGCATTATGTAATTTGATAGATTTATCTTGTGGTTTCTAAAGGCAGCATGTTGTTCTTGTAACTTAAAGATTCATACATCTCTTGCAGAGTTCATTGTCCATCATACTGTTCAAAGCTTCAAGCTGTGTTTAAGCTGTGTTCAGTTTTTGATTACTGAATGATGATTAATTCATCAAACTGAATCTACCGATGTTTATTCTGATATTTAGGTTAATCGTGTGTTGGTTCAAAACTATTGTTCATGGTAATATGTTTTAATTAATTAAAAATAAGATATTAGCAAAAATGTACTAAGGACATACATATGAGTTGGTGAATTAATGGAGATATATGTCTGTTGATTTGTAAACTGCTTAATAAATGCAGGTGAAAGTATAAGTAGGCTAGATACCTAGATGTCAGATATGACCAGCCTGTTGGTCGTCGACTTACAAAAGTCCATTGGGTATGCAGAAGTGATTGTTAGAATTGCTCTATTGGTAATCATTTTTGTACATATTGCAGCAGTGATAACTTTATTATTTGGTGTATTTATAAAAATAAATAAAAAATAGATTAGAAATCTTTGCTGCATGTACAACATGTAACAGGTGCATAATGATGCTTATCCATTCGGTATCATTGCATTGCCGTCACATTGTCTATACAGATGTTGCTGATTTGTGTCATAGTTTGAGAGCATGGAAAGCGAACAGCTGCTCCAGGAAGCTGATCGTTGGTTGGCCGACGTTGAGACAAAATTTCCGAACAGGAATTATATGGCTACAGTCGTCAGTCTCGAAGGCATTTCAATATTTGTCACACGGTACATCAAACCACTGCAGCCGCCGGAAGAGATTGCGAATGACAATAATGTGAGTAAACTATCGGTGATTTGTTGTGATGTGAAATGCACAACTTGGGGCTGAAAACCTCCATTTTGGGAAGTTCAGGGGCAAAATTGGAATTTTGAACAGCCTGTCGGAAATTTGCAGCTTTCTGTCGGAATTCTGTCGGAAATTGGCACAGTCTACTTTATTAACCCACGACGACATCGCTGATAAATGATGATGCAATTGTTGTTATTTGCTCACTGTCTTCTTGATGTTTAATTTTGTTGCATTGTTCCTGCTGGCAGGAGATGATTGCCAGGTATGTGTCGTTCATTCCCTCCGTGTCGGACAGCGTTGTCTTCCCGGGTCTTTGTGATATCTGGAGCAACTGCGCAGTTAGTATAGTATAGTCATCTGATTCTTACTGTTACCTTTTCATCTTTTCGGTATATGTATATTTTGTCTTCGATTTTTGACAATGAATGAAGTTTACGTAGTATAATATGTAATCATGAATGTGAGTACATCTAACCACTGTGGAAAAAAGTAGGGCCACTTTGTTTAACAACTTTAGAAATATTGATCAGATTGTCATAAATTAGTGCCGTTTCATTCGTATGGTTTGATGTTAATAAAGAAATAACATTGATTTATGTCAAATTTGGTGCCGATCTAGTCAGTGATTCTGAAATTACAAGCTGTAAAAATGGCTGGATTTTTGGCCTACCCTGTAGTTCTATGGTGCAATTGGACACCTGGCACGTGTCATTTCGAAACGTTGAGATGTACAATTGTAGTGTGTTTAGTTTAGAGAGAACATTTAAGTGTTTCGGTTGTAACAGTAACGTTACAGCAATTGCCCATCGGTATTATTGCGAACAATATTTGCCGCAGTCTGCGTCATGTAACATTGCAGTACATAGCTTGAAGCACCACTTTGACTGTGCTGACTATATACTGCATTCGTGGTACTAGTGAAGTAAAAATTGTTCTGCTGAATTCTTATGTTTATTGTGGGCTTGTAGCAATTCCTGCAGATGCTGCAAGGTGATGAGGAAGAGCATGCTGTTCTGCTGACAAACTATTTTCTCGGCATGAACAAGAAAGCTTGGCTGCTTATTGGTATGTTCTAAATGACTGGGCCGCTTATTGCACTTTTTTAGCTTGTCAGATTATTTTTTAGTTCTTTTGTAAATTATTATGCGCGAAAGCTAGCACGTATTAGCTATGGTGATTCTGTCTGTCTTGGTGTCTGTCACGTCCAGGTACCGTTGCAAGTCGAAGTGATATAGAGACTTTGGGTTTTCGTCATATGATAGCATATTGTCTCTAGTATTTCGTGACAAAATTTCATGCTGTGAAATTAATATTTAACATATTTATTCAAAAAGTTAAAAAAGCTACAATGGCACTTATGGGGAAAATTAAACAATTCTTTAAACGGTCATAACTTTGGCTGTGTATAAGATAGAATCGTAATTTTTGGTTCTAGGTATGGTTTTTGGGGATGGCCAATCTAACAGTGTCATTCAAATTTACCCCGGACTCTCACTGGTTGCCATGGCAACGAAATTTGGGACAAAATGGGCTATAACTCGGCTTCTACTAGAGATATCTGCGAGATCTTTGCGTCTATAGGGAGGTTTTCGAGGCTGGGCCATCGAATACTGCCAACAAAATTTTACCCCAACCGACCCTTGTTGCCATGGCAACGAAATTTAAGACAAAAAGGCTATAATTCTTAGAAAATAGAGGATTTTTTGATTTTGTGTGATTTTTAGCTGCACAATAGTGAAGTGCGGCGAAATGGATAGAGATAATTCGATATTAGCTGCGAACACGAACTGCCATAAGCTCTCGCGCGTCTTATAAGCATTAGCTCAGATTTCTTGTTTGTTCTGTTTGCATTTGTGCTCTACATATCGTAAATTGGTTACTTGTCAGCTTTAGATAATCATATAGAGATGATTATGTTATAGCTGACTTGGTTTACTTGTCGGTGCTTGAACAATTGGCAGCAAGTAATGTTCTGAGGTACAGTTCTTATTTGTCATTTTTTAAATTGTGGGAATTATCTGTCATGGATTGACCCAGCCAGCAGTTATAAGCTAAAAACTCTTAATCTTTTCTAGCATATACTGAACAATATCCACTATTCAATAGCGACCAACTAAAGAACCGCGCAATAAACTGAAGAACGACAGCGTTCATGTTAACAGTATTCATACACACTGTACTTGTAAGGCTGGCTCTACGTCACTTTAGTCTGTGAGTGATAATAGTTTGAAGAAATTTATTCAGCAGCAGTGTTGAAACCAAACAGATGCTGTGAATACTGTTTCTAACTTTGCTTTAATTACATATTTTAAGGTATTGTGCTTAAACAACAGTTTTAGTGGTTGAATTTTTATTATTAGTCTGTTGTGTTTCCTTAAGCCCAAATTCCATTACGCTGACTTTCCTTGTGACGCCCACGACAAGCCTGTGACATCTCCAAGACAAGTCATGAGGAGTCCGCAACTTCACCATTTCTCCCTGTGACAAGTCAGCGAGGTGCCAATAAAAAATCTGTTTTGTCATCACGTCACATTCGTTACTAAATTCCATTAGGGTGACACAAATGGGTTTGTCGTGGACTTTTGACCGTTTTTTTCCAATCGTCCTGAAATGTGATTGTTTGAAACCCCAAAACAGTTTTAGTGGTTGAATTTTTAGACGCACGAGAGCTTATGGCAGAAGCCGAGTGCCTATTGCTGCATAAAGCTCAAATTCCATTACACCAACTTTCCCTACGTCTTGGGGTAAGTCTGTTGGATTTATATTAGCATTAAACCTGTGCTGTTGCAGGTTCTGCTGTTCCAGAAGGTGACACGGCGTATGTGTTGACACAGGAGGGTAATGACCTTTGGCTGTGGAATGCACAGACAGGCGAACATTTCAGCCACTCAGACAACTACTGTCCCGTCCAGAGTGTTGGCTGCCTCATTAACGACGAAAATGTATGACAGAGCACTGAGCAGGCAACAGTTTAACCTATTGTCTACAGATAGAGACACTTATTGCATTGACAGTGAAAGGGCGGAAAACATAATTACATCGTTTTTCACATTTAGAAATGTTTCAATAAAATATTCACTTGCTTTTTTGGATGTCAGGTTGTTTATTTCTTGTGGAATGATCTTTTCTTTGAACTGAAAAAATACAGTGACAGTCTTCAAGTCAGGGCTTTTTAATCATGCCTGTTTGTATTGTAAGAGATGCTTCGGAGAACTTTGAGATACGGGGCGTTCTACAAATTTGCAAACTGATTGATTAATAACTGTCACTGAGGCTAAAACTTTTCACAGCAGTGAGGCATGTATACTATATTGCATAGTGCTAGAGTTTATTATCTTGTTTTTGTTGATAGTACTGTAATATTATCACAGTATTGTTGTAGTTTTGTCAGTGATGATGACTGTCAGCTTTTCAGCGGTTGGCGGCGGAAATTGCTGCTCTGCGTCTGTAGATCTGGGCAAACATTCAGGCGCGAGATAAGCCGAGTCAGCTGTCGTTCGATCTGGCAAACGCTTCTCATTGGAAACCGTTCTTCCACAAAGGTTTTCACAATCCTGGACTGCCATCAGTACAGGTAACATGACGTTGGCTGTCCACTCCAGTATGTTATTTACAAACTACAGTTCACCTTTTCCCATAGACTTTGCTGGTTGACCTAACAACATGCTCACGTTGCTATTTGAGCATGTCGTATGAATGTAAGAAATATATCGTTAGTTATTTTGATGCATCACTTGCCAAAGGTGAAAGCCATGGTTCAAACAAGACGCTCTGGTCCTTAGCATTTAATGCACTTTCTTAGCCAGATCAGGGTTTTCAGTGATGTTATCCAATTTAAGTAATTTAGTACAACTGTGCATAGTGCCATGATGAGATGTGGGCAGTTTTACGACATCTGTGATGGTACTGCATGCTATATAAACTAACGAAATCATAAACTTAAGAAAAAAAGTATTGCATGAGTTTGTCACAGTAGTGGGTTGCTGATGTTGTTTGTCTTCAGCCGGACCAGCTCATTTACGTTGAAACAAATGTCGCCGAGACGAAGCGTTTGCAAGAGAAGATAGAAATGGAGCTGAAGAAGAAAATCGCTGATTGGCGTGCACGTTACGTCACGCGATGGAACCGCTATTGCATTCAAGCATTCCGACGTCTGCTTGTCCAGTCAGTATGAGATTGCTAGTGCCTCGTTTATAAATGTTTTGTTAGTCAGTATGGATTACGGATGTTTTTATAATCTTGTTGTTGTTCTTGTTGTTTTGTGTGCCATTATTATTTTTGCTGTTTGTTATTTTTCAACTTAAATATACCGATATGCTACAAATTGCACACACTGGCTCAGTTAAAATGGGAGCTTACAGCAGCATGTCAGTCAACCGCTGGAACGAGTATTTCTTTCTGATGCCACCTTATACACCGAGTCTCAAAAAAACAGTCAAAACTGTTTTTGTCATAACTTTGTCAAACGTCTACTAACTTCAATAATTTTTGGCACGCAAATGACGTAAGTAAGTTGCATTCATTTTCCACCTCATCTAATTTTTGTCAACGCACTACTGTGTGAAACACCAATGCCCCAAATTGTTGCATATAACATTGAGTTGTTTTCTCCAGTAAACGTTCTAACGACTGAATTAAGCATGCAGTAAACTGAAATGTGAATTATTTACCAGAATTATAAGTTTGTATAACAACTCGCTTGCAAATTATCAGAGATTATGCCCAAAGTGTGTCCTGCATACATGGACGTGGCTTTGATGCAATGCCACTGGGTGATAGCAGAATCAATAATCGACTGATTAAACGACAATTACTCATCAATAGGCGTGTTTTAAATACATCAGCCAGCTATTTTATTGGCTGATATTTTCACCATAAAATATTTAATACCACAAAATTATGAAATCACGTGTACCCTCATACAAATAATCACTGCATAATATAACAATCTGGAGCATCAGTGTTTCACACGGTAGTGCGTTGACATAAATTAGGTGAGGTGGTAAGCGAGTTTACTTTACATAATTCTGTCGTTTTGGCCATCTTTTTGCCAAAAATTATTAAAATTGGTGAAAATTTGACAAAGTTATGACAAAAATAATTTTGACTGTTTTTTCGAGACACGGTGTAGATGTCATGTCTAGGTTCCTAGGCATAGCAGTTGGGTGGATGATCACCCTCTTACTGTACGTTTTTCTTAGTAAAGGTTTATTGTCAGTGTATTACACTGATAAGTAATTATAAATGTTGAACAACCTTAGTGGCATAACAGTCAGGATTTGTAGGGCGTTGGACCAAAACGATGTGACTCTAAGCTGGCTTGCTATCAAATGGTTACTATTTGTATATATGACTATCGGCAAACAGGTAAATCACCTTTGTATATAGTGCGACTTGGTGTAGTGGTAGCGTGCCGAACTTGTAACCCTGAGGTCGCAGGTTCGACTCCGGGCCAGGGCACTGCCAGGTAACGACCTTGGGCAAGTTGTTCACACACGTGCCTCTGTCCACCAAGCAGTACAAACTGGTACCGGCTTCACAGCCGGATGGGTTACGGCAGTAATATGCGAAGGTCTGGCCCTCCTCCCATATATAAGGCAGGGACGGGTTTGCCTGTATCGGGTGGCAGGTAATACTGTGTGATCCCATATGTTAGGCGATGCATCTGCGGCACACTGCTGTCTCGGGACCATGGAAACGGAGATGAGCACCGCTCGCATCGGTCACAGAGCTGTGAGAGGGCCTGTTGACTATGGGCGATTTAACCTTTATATAAACAACCAGCCATGTCAACTCAGCCTTCCGTCCCTCTGTGTTGGGCTTAATTGAGCCTTTCTGGCTAGGGGGCGCATTCAGCTGTGTTAATCTGGTGGCAGGTTACACTGTGTGATCACGTGCAGCAGATTCGAGGCTCTAAGATGGCTTACAGTAAAAAGCTCTAGATAACCTTTAACCCTTTGAAGCCTGTTGCAGATAGGGAGTGAATCGGTTTTGCTGGAGTGCATGCTGTTGTGCGTCAGATTGGAAGAGTCGCGGGGCAAAGGCCAACCGTCTGCACATGCTAGTGAACTGCAGCAGATTCTCAGCTCCTACAAGGTACGAAGACCGTGACCATCATGGCTATTACTGTCTGTTGTCTCTATTGATGTAAATTTCTAATCCGTCATGATTTATGTCACGATCAGTAGTAGCGATTTAATTTATTTCGGGCGTTGGCAAATAAGGCCGTGGCATACGCTGAACAGAAGAATGTTTTGTAGTCTTTGCAGAAGACATCACGGGGGTAATGGAATTAGTAATTTCTGTGCATGGATTACAGACATGGGAAGAATTGACCAAAAACAATTTGAGTGGATATTTCAGATGTAGGAATGACCCGACTGCAAGTTAAATAATTTGTAGAAGAAATAACGAGGCGGAAATCGAACAACGAGTAATTTCTGCCAGTGGATCACGGACGCACCTGGGAAAAAGTGACCAAAACAATTTGAGTGAAATTTCAGATGCAGAAATTATCTGATGATTGCCAGCACATATCTGCTTCATGCTATTACGGCTAGTTGCTCACTGGTCTTGTGTCTGTGGTAGCTGTGTGGTTTCCCTATCAACATGCCGTACACCGAGATGAAGGTCCTATGTGATGCTGTTTACGCGACCGGTGTGCACGAGTACGAGTCCAGTGACGTCGAGTTTGCACTTGCGGTCTACGTTCACCCGTACCCAAACACCGTCCTGTCCGTCTGGGTTTACGTTGCGTCGCTCATGCGCAAACGCAGCTAGCTTAGTAGTTCACTGCTGGTGGTGCTATTAATAACTACTAGGCATTTTCAGTTTACAAGACATTTCATTTTCATTAGTGATTTGCAGGATTTCTTGTTTTAGGTCTCGCCCGGGAAGCCGGACCTCGTTTAGCTTTCCATTGAGTAGAGCCATGACTGCTAGCTTATTTCGCAGTTGACGTTACTGCTACCGATTCGTTGCCATGGTGTTTTTCTTAAATATCCTAATGTGATAGCACTGGCATCAGTAATCGGTGCAAAAAAATGGGTAACAATTACTCAGATTTGGAACCGGATAATGCATTTTGGAACCGGGTGCATGTGCGCTGTAATCAACGTCTTAGTGCACTTTGCTTGCAAGATAGAAATTACAACAGTTAATTCTTTCACGCAAGAGTACACCGATGTGTTTACATTCTTGAGATAATCACAGGCTGCGCGGTAGCGCAGCACTGTTGTAAGGGTGACCAGCCATTTCAGTGGGAAACACTCCAAAATTTGACCCCTCGTATTTCCCAAACCCCTTAATTTTTCCACACCAAAATTTGCACAGATGATTACGTCCAGCATATCTCCTGATGTGCAAAATTTGGTAAAAATCCGTTTATGGGGGGCTTCCCCACGAATAGGTGAAATATAACGTTTGCGTGACTTTTTGTGCCTTTCCTTTCCTTCCCTTCCCTTCCCTTTCCTTTTTTTCTTGCCGTCCTCTACAGGAAAAACGACTGAACTGATTTTAACGCACAATGGCTCATATGACGCAGTTTCATGCAAGGAAGTGCCTTTTGGGGGTTACAAAATTTAAATTCAACATTTTCATCTATTTTTCACAAAAATATGAAAAATTACAATGGCGCTTATGGGGAAAATTAGACAATGCTTTAAACTGTCATAACTCCGGCTATGTATAAGAT
>Ga0209367_1006168_pt1 | contig 16616 bp, 9 predicted proteins | sample WorMetLIZISLAND2_FD_187412 | JGI IMG/M metagenome (GOLD analysis project Ga0209367, IMG submission 187412) | Marine gutless worms symbiont microbial communities from Max Planck institute for Marine Microbiology, Germany - Olavius geniculatus... ... | reverse complement strand
TATCTCGTGTAGTGTGAACACGGTTGCAGATAGGCACAGACATGCTGCTTATCATAACAAGCACTGGTGACAAGCTTTTTATTGCTGTCAACGTCGATGACCTTCAATGACCTTGAACCCCTCAAAAAGGGGTTTTAGTGAATTTTTTGCACAATTTTGCGCTGCGACATGCATTTCAAGAGTGAATTGCGCCAAAATGGCTGGAGATAGACCAAGACAACCTGCGTTTGAAATTTTCAGCATGGAATGTAGATTTTAGCAGTCCAAGTCCGGACGCTCTAGATTCAAGCAGGCCTGCACACGTGGGTGTCAACGAGAGGTACCCCTGAAAAAGTGGTGATTTATACTCTGTGCTTGTCTAGCGTGTAAATGGTTGCAGATAGGCACAACCATGCTGCTTATCATAACAAGCACTGATGAGGAGCTTCTTACAAATGTCAACATCGATAATCTTGAATGACCTTGAACCCTAAAAATATTGATTTAACATGATTTTTGGGCGATTTTTGGCTGCAAGAGAGTGAATTACGACGAAATGGATGGAGATAGACTAAGATTACCTGCGAACAGGAACTGCTATAGGCTTTCGCGCGTTTCGTGAGCTTTGCTCAAATTTCTTGTTTTAACTGTAGTCTGCACATCACTATTCAACAGATATCTAAGCTTTAATAAGTTAATGCTGAAGAAGCCAATGATGACAAGTTCCACTAACTCGGGACGTTCGTTGATTGTTCCAAGTTTACACAACAGTTTGAACAGACGACCATTTTCCACCTCCTACACAACACAAACACACACAAATCAGACATAGCTATATGTTCTTGTATTCCAGAATCTTAACCCTTGACTTGAAAACTGGCATGCTTTGGAATACATTTGCTTCAATACTGCTTTTTCTATGCTTTTTTTAAAGGCAGAAGCCCATATGGGACAGATAGACATGATCTGCAATGTTGGCTAATAGAATGGCTGTATAATAACAATCAGTTTACATAGCACCAGTACATCCAAAAGATTTCAGTCATAGTCATGTTTTGTAACAATTACTAGGCCTAATCACCTAGGCTAAATGTTGGACTGAAGCGGTGTGTCTTCAGCCTGGATTAGAGCACATTCACAAGGTGGCGCCAAGTTATCACACCACCAATGCAGGTGATGATTCTCTTCCCTTTTCCCTCCCTCTGCTTCTCTTCTCCCTTCTTCCTCTTCCCATCCCATCCCTTCTTTTCACTTGCACTCCCTTTCTCCCGTTCACTGCCTTAAAAACAGCACCCCTAAAATGCAGCTAAAGCATTTGGGGGAGTGCTGTGAGCTTTCCATTCGGATCTGGGGTGGAGCCCCAGCCAAAATCAAACTGTGTATTTTAGCATTAAAATGCAACATACGCTGGCAACAATTCTAGTTATGTTCCCGAGAAACCAACTGACCAAATTATATGCAGCTTTACAGAAAGGGCAAATTATGACCAAAATGGAAAACATTCATCATCGATGGATGATAACTGATTTTGTGCACATGAATGGGTGACTTGGCAAGCCTGCATTCAAAATGCAGCCATAATGACAGCATTGAGCGTACACGGCTTAGCCGACTGACCCGTGACAAGGCGTGTTCAAGGACATCATTACGTAGATGTGTGGCATCAAGCTGACTGTAAAATCGAGCTCCAATCATCGGCATCACGTCGTTGATGTTACGAGGCCGGGGCTGAGGTGTTATCAGATATCTGTTCTCATTCATCAGCACATCATTGTCAACTGCACGGCTGCTAAGAATTATCATCTGCGGTAACTGTATATAATGGACCTGTACAGTATGAATTCTCAGGGATGCGGTCTTCTTAGTCTTGATCTCACACGAGTTCTATAGTTTTGAGATTCAGAGTCTTGCATACATTACCGTGTGCTGGCGACCAAACATGTGATAAAGACCTCACAGATAAATGTCGAATCAACATTAAACTAAAATTTTGCAAAAATGTATGATTTCTGACATAAGCACAGTCTATCTTCAACATGTGTGTGTGACTAAACTAATAATGTTCACCAAATCCTTTTTGTGACTACTTCCTAAACTGGACTCCACCTAAACCCATCTCTAAAGGTAGTTTGTATTACTAGGCCACAAATTTTAAAAACTTTGGACTGATTGACTGAATGTTTGGCAAGATTAGAGCCACAATTTTATCTGGCCCAAGACTCAATCGTAGCAAATTCTATGACATTCAAACATTCAGAGGACTCTGCAGTGCGAGAAAAAGAATAATCTAATAATCTGAAACAGACAGAATAAGATTTTTGAGGTCGGCTGAGTAGGCACGTGATACGAAAAGCATTGCGGCGGTGAGATTCTGCAGACAGTGAACGGAGTTGTTGGCGAGCGTCAGCACGACTCGACCCAATGACGTCAGATCTTCTTGCTACATTCATACACACAGGCACAGACAGTCATGACTATGACTTCCCACGTGGCCGTTTCCCTCATCATCATTTCCAACATAGAAAGGGTGGGTTAAGTTTAGGGTCAGTAACCCAGGGTTAGGGTCAGTTTTGGTCACTTATCTCTGTTGTTAGAGGTTTGGTAAGGGTGAGTAGGGTTAGGGTTAAAATCAGCAAGTTTGGAGAGGGCCAGTTTTTGTGAGAAATGGCCAAGTGAACCGTAACTGTCATGGGTGGTTAGCATTGGTAGGAATGTGCAAATGTTCTCTCTTTATCACCTTATGTTTGGCATCGGTTCAGTTGTAAGGATAATTGAAGTACGGGCACTAAACTGTTTGACACTGCCTACAGTAAAGGCAAAAACTCACCCTAGCCTCTGTCATTAATGATTCATTCTCAACACATGGTACCAGATAAATATTCTGACTGACTGATTTACATTAACTGCATAATCTGTTTGGAAATTTAAAAAAATCATAATACTAAATGTCAAAAAGCAGCCAAAAATCACACACTGCATTATGTGCTACACAGACAAAACTGTTCTGTATATCCAAATGTTTGACAGCAATCTTTATGTGTGGGCTAACAGCAGCACAGGACGTAAAGTAAAAAATGCATGGCTTTCACTTAAACAGCTCATTTTTCCAAACTTACTCCAGATCAGACCAGTTTTAAACAGTAAACATGGAAACAATGTTGTGGCAATACTCTGGCAAAACAAATGGACTTCCTAATACTGAAGCCACTGTGTAAACGCACTGTAAAAGTGATTATGCATCAGCGAGTAAGTAAGCAACACCGAGCAGAAAGTGGACAGACCTTGTAGCGCTCCATCTGTGTTGAACCGGACTGTAGATTGGGGTCAAAACTGACGACGTCAAACACACCGACGCAATTCAAACGTATCCTGAGCATTGGCATAAATACAAGTCAGCCGACAATACAAATAAACTAGATAATATAACTGTAATGTTAGAGTTGTTAAGACCGCCCATTCATTTTGACCAATTAACCTGAGGAAAAGAACTGCCTAGCCGAAGTTATAAGCGCTTATTAATGGGCACCAAGCGTCATGTTTCATCTCGGGTCAACACTTTTCCACGGTCAGCGATTGACATGGCTGGGCGGGCCAGTGAGTTCCAGTGCCCTTGACGTTCATCATGCATAGACAGAGTTAGGCAGACTGACAGAGAGACAGAGAGAGACAAGGACAAAGAGACAGGATGGGAAACATAAGCACGAGGTTGGTTGGTCCATCACAGTGAACGATGATGGGCCCTGGATTAGTCCTACAAACAAGTAAGCTCTACTCATATGAGTATGCTTCCTTCACAATGCAGGTCACTACGTCGGCTATTGATAGCAGGTCACAGTGATACCGCCGCAGCACCCACCCCTATCCATCACTGCTGTTGCAATTAATACCTAGACCCCTATAATGTAATGGGTCACGCCATCTAACCCGTTGCATCACCAGCACCACTGTTTGGCAGTAATACCAACTCCCCATTCACTCACTCAAACGTGCCAAGCGTCACCCTCCCCTCACCCGGGGCGTACAGCGCCGCAGGCAATCTCAGCTTTCATCACAGCTGATAACACCCAGGCCAGAGGAGCGGGCAGGGAGAAAAGTCGTGCGTCGCCGCTCAACTCCTCTCTTATTGCGCGGTTAACAGTTAACCTACCGTTAACTGGACCGGCAGTTTCAGGCCCGGTCTTGCCCTCAAGACCGATTAGCCAGTCAACCGGTTAACTGTTAACAACCCTACTGCTTGTTTAACTTCAACTTGATTAGCAGTGTCTGTGTAGAATATATGTTATCAAACAATGTGGCAAGAAAAATGACGTATGGGATATTCTTCATTAACTTATTGGTCATAATTTTGTGCATAGTATTCATAATTGAAACCCAAAAAAGCCAAAAAACTAGATTTTTTTCACCCCACATATTCAGTTAAATTCACTCAAGTACAGAATAAGTGCTGCAAAGAAGTGAACAGTGAAATGTATACAATAACTTTGACCAATCACCATAATAATTATGTCCACTTGTCTGCACTACGCAGTACACATGTTGCAGCTGCCAGAACTGCATATTACAGAGAGAATAAATAAACAGCATCACAACTAACACATCAGACCTTGTCTTGTCCATCAACAGTATCTTGGTCGGGTCCATCACACGACATGCAAGTCCATGCGCATGGATTGTCCGCAGCACGGAACTCAACTGCACGACGTATGACCAGATCAATGCCTCCGGTAATGCAGGATTACCACCAGGCGCTATTATAGGCTCACCACCTGGACCACATCATCAATCATACCACAGAATTACCTACCAATTTCGTCATGTCAGGTAACATTGTTGGTCACATCAATGAAATTATTCGACGTTGAGCCAGGTTAACACTGAGATTTCTGACCCTTCACAGGTATACAGTCTTCACGTTCAACCAAACTACCCAGGCCAACTCAGCCTAGCCATCCCTCTGTGGTTAGGCAAATTGGCCACGATGAGTTGGCCTGTGTGGCTTGGTTGATATAAGATACCATCTCGGTACTAACCCAGCTCAATGTAGAGTAACATCACTGATGCGAACAATGATGTTACCACTAGGCTAAGCCGAGACTGCTGCAAAAGAATTAACCCACTGTAATTACCAGGTTACAGCAAGAATCGCATCATAATGTAGAATTCTCAACTCCACAGCAATGAAATCTTGTTGAATCTTGTGATTTAGACCAAAGACATTTTCTAAACACCTAAACTTATAATATTCCGACCTCAGGCGACACAAACAGCCATAAGTTGTCAACTGTTGAATGACAATGAACAATGCCAGAGCACATCAAAAACTGTCGATGCCTCGGCAGTGAACAAATTCATTATCTTATTGAACTGAATCAATGAAGACAATATCGCAGAATTTAACACAGAACTGGAAACAAACCAGCATTACGGTACGTAGAAGCCACGGAACTGGTCTGATGACTGGGAAACGCAGCGTCGCCGTTTCGTGGTGACGAGCCAAAATGTCGACTCATCATCGTCTCTGCGGCCGGGTGGAAGTCGTAGACAAACACCATCGCTGTCAACACAGTCGGTTTGCGGTCAAACTTTAACAACATGCACAGCACTAGACGGCTGCCGTGTGACAAATGTGTCATTGTGTTAATCTGGCAAAAGCTGCCAACTGCCAGTTAAATGCATTGATAGAATGAATACTGTGACAATGTAATAAAACACAAACTGAAAAAAAAACGTTAAAAAGTTAACATCACAATATAACGGACAATGTCTTGGTGGTACATACAGTTGTCACCAAAAGCCTTGGTCGTGAAGACCTCTCGGAGATGCACCAGGTTCGGGTGAAGTATCTTCTTCCACAGTTCAATGTCTGACATAGACTTGGTGTTCACCAGCCGGAATGCTACAACAGAGCAGCAAATTATGACTGCCAACAAAGCACATCACAAGCAATGCAACGTCATAAATAGAGCCCACAGTTTTCTGGAGGTCGTGGAATTTCGAGCCAAGCTGCAGATTTTGCTCTTTTCCGTGGAATTTTGATATTTTCGCGGAATTTTGCAAAAGTTAAGAAATGATCGATGATTAATACGACAGTTGGCTTAATAACATAACACTAGATGTGAGAAAAAAATCAATCTAAACTATTTAAAACTGTGCGCTGTACTATAGATATAGCCATCACAACACGGCACACAACCGTAAATAAACACAATGCAACTTGACAGATTGCACTTTTGAAAAGCAAAAAGATTGACAATTTTCTTTGTATGTTGCTAGCATAACTGTGCACAATTCAACCTTCAAAACCAAAAGTTTCTGAACAGAACAAAGCTCAGTTAACTCACAAACAGAAAGCCGCAGTGAGCCATGGAACTTGAACTACTTTGCCACGGTGCACTGTAGAATTTTGCGAAATGGCCCATGGAATTTAGCAAAATTTTCCGCGAAAAAATATAGGCCCTAGTCATAAAACAACATTCAGGGCTATTTCAGTACAAAGATTTGCACTTTGTCCCATAGCCAAAAACCTGTCACAATGCTCAAGTGACCCCAGAGTAAATGAGTGGCACATCAGTACAAAATGGGCCATTCAGCACCACAAATCGTCATCTGATTTATGTGTTAAAAACAAATAAGTGATCCTAAAAATAATGCTTATTATGTAAGCAACACGAATCAACTATGACAATGATAAAGATGGAAAGTGCCTGTCCTTCTGTTTGTCTTGCAAAAACTTTTAACTCAAAAACAACATAACAGATACACACTGAGCACTTAGATCCTCCGGTTCTTGACAGGACAATGGGCAGCAAGAGTTCGCCATCTGCTTCTGTTTGTAGCCACAGCTTGGACGCTGTTCCAATCGACTCCTTGGTCCACCAGGTCTTCTTTAAATGTAGACCGCCAAGTCTTCGTTGGACGACCTTGTCGTCTGCCACTACCACGAGGGGTCCATGACATGGCGTGATTGGCTGGTCATCCAGGTGGCATCCTGATGATATGGCCTGCTATCTGAAGTCGTCTCTCTGCTACAATGTCCTGTAATCTTCGCTGCCCAGTCCGGCTTAAGACCTCCAATCACGTGGTCCTTGTCACATAACAGATAAGCTAGTAAGAATAAAAACAAAGACAGACAGATAGACAGACAGACAGACCATGAATTCTTCTCAGACAATACGTGAGTCCATCCTTGGTATTGACAGCCTTGTAGACGGACGTTGTGTAGCCAAACGTGTTTGATTTGTGCATCGGATCGGTCGGCAGTGGCTCCAATGGATACAGCTCATGATAGTTATCCACCTCGTCCGGTATACCTACTCATCAACATATGACATCATTGCGTGTTAATGATTAATTAGCGTGTTGATACTGAATAAATTCTACATAGCAGTAGAGTTATCCCATTAACACATTAACAAATGCGCTAATGTGGTAAAGAATTGACTGGCATAAAAATTAACCCCGTTCAAAAAGTCTACTCAGCGACAACTATCCATAACAGAGCAAATTGGCAAAATAACCCTGGACAGATCTAACGCCATGCACCAAAATGTATTGCACAGCAAACTTTCACCAACAATATTCTGCCAACACATGGAGTTACGAACAGGTACTGTGTACATACTTCATTTTGTTTTAACAACAGGTTGAGCTGGCTAATTAAGACAGCATACAGATGTACTAGAGCCCAGCTCCAACAGCTAATAGAAGTTTATGCTTTTGGACAATGTAACGACCAAAAGAGTTCAACTTCGCAGACCTTGACTGTGCGCTGGGTCCAGCCGTAATGCAGTGAACACTTGACGATTCAGTATTTCCTAGCCACAGATAAACACCTACTTGCTTAGCAGCCACTAATTGGGCAAAACAAGAGTATACGGTCTGAAAAAAGTACCGATCCAGCAACTTGGAAAGATATGTTTCCGAGAACATGCAGCAAAAATTGGAAAAAAATTCGCAAGCGAAACGATGATCTTAGTTTTATCCAATGCTTACATATAACATACGTTACAAAATGTATTTTGGACATTGTCGCCACCTTTGACAGCAAATGGTTAACATGATTACTGCAATGCAAATACATTTCAAATTAAATTCGCATGCTGCTGCTCTGGTGTTCTGGAAATACAGAGACAAATGCCAGAGATTAATGTAGGTATGGAAACAAAAAGAGAAAAATAAGAAGATGTGTCGGACCATTTTGAGTTCATCGTGCATGAAAAATGATGGCGAAACTCCGGGCTTCAGTTTCAAGTGAGCAATGTGTGGCAGCATTCCTGAGAACATGGTAAACTGAGGCACCACCTACACCAGCATCACCAGCAGCAGTATCTCAGTTTACTAATCACACAATTGGACTTTTTCTAAAAATTACACACCAGTACTTGTTCAATTCATCTCACATCGCTGAAAAAAGTTCTTTTAGTTTTTGCACCAGACTATATTGGCAGCTTGCCTGCTAGATTCCTAGCACAAAACACACATTATAATATCATATCATATCATGTTGTGTGTGTCATATCAATTAGTTCCAATATCATTCGTTGCTTGAAGCATTTCATTAACCTCCCAATGATGACATGTCTGCAACACCGAGCTTCTTCAAAAGTCTGCTAGCTGTGCCACAGTAGCCCAACTACCAACAATATCCTCAATTACTTGGCAAAAGGATAAAAATACTAATCAGAAAAACGCATTGTACAGCAGATCTGTAGAGCAAATAGAGCTCGTTGTATTTAAAATATTAATGACAAGATGTGTGCATTGGACCTGTGGGGCAGATAGGATGGTCCGTTACGTATTTGTCCCCATCATCAGAAAGTCTGTAACAACATTCATATGTGCAAGACAAACTATCAAGCCAGCCGATGCTAGCCAAAATCTGTTTACTTTCTTTATGTGGCCACCATTAAGAATGCAACTGTTTCAATGCCCCTCTCCTCCAAATTGTTTAGACGTGTGCACTAGACATGTGGGGCAATTAGGGTCATTTGCGTACTTTAATATACACCAATGAGAATAATGCAGTGCTGCAACGAGGTGATGGAGATTGGAGACCTTGACCTGTGGGGCTGGCACAGCAGTTGGCTGCTCCGAGTTTGACTCGTCATGAACATAGAAATATGTCGTCCCTCCCACGTCCTCCTGAACGCAGTGCACACACACACACACACGACATATGATATAATATAAACACACAATAATTGACTTGCACTAGAAAACTAGCTAACAAGCTGACAGCTTAATTTAGCATGTAAACTAAAACTGTTTCAAACAGAACAAAATTAGAGGAAATGTAACCGAAGGTATATAAAAAGCAGAAAATCAACAAACAGACAAGCTGTGGAAAAGACACAAGCATACGATCAAAAACTAAAAAAGAAGGTAATAACGAGAACAAGCTTGAGTAGAAAGATGCAAGCAAAAAATCCATGAACAGTGCTTTGTGTCTAATCAACAAAGTTATTCTATGCCGGGTCCGGTCAGAACTTGAATGGGTGACTTCAGGCAGCTGAACTATCTCTATAAGTAACCAGCCAAGCAGATCAACTCAGCCTTCAACCCTCGGCGGGATGGCATAATGAGTATCAGCTTTCAAGCAGTGTACTATAATACATGGGCCCCTGATGGATAGGGGGCTGGGAGCAAGCCCTACACATTCTCCCCTAATTTCAGCACTGCAGTCGTCTAAAATCTACAGTTACCCAGCTGGCTGTTCACGACTGTGACTTTGTATGCTAAGACCACTCTGCATTCAGCAAAATGACCTGACCTTCAGTGACTACTATCTGTTTTAAAATTTGGTCATGATGGTGTCCACTATCCACGATGATGAATAACCCAAGCCGCGTTTTTTGATGCTGAAAATCATTTCTATTTAATTATCTGTGACGTCACAAATTACAACGACGTCATATCCGCAACAAACTCATGTGAGTCAGTAAATAATGCACATTTCACTGACGTATAGACTCGGTGGAAAATATTGTTGTCTAATATGTCGAGGCTGGAAACTTTTGGGATGACCCTCGTACACTGTGTTCAGAAAAAAAAAACCCACTCACATTTTCTTTTATATTTCCATGGAAAATGAATAGATTTTCACAGAATCTTCAGGGAATGTTTAGGAGGAAACAAGTATTTAATTGATGTAAAAGTTAAGTATTCTTTGTTTGCAAATTTTGGATTTTACCATTGAAAGCAGATATATTGATAAAATGTTGAAACACATGAATTATTGTGTTGACTGAACCCAAAAATATGCTAATCCGTCACGCAATGTTCCATTGTGAACTGTTTCAGTGGTTTATCTTCTTGGCTGAGTGCGAGATCCTCAACTTTGTTGATGTTGGCAAGCATACACACATTGCGTCACTGTGTGGACAACCATTTGTCCGCTCTCTGTCAAACGACTTGATACTGCCAGTCGTGTCAATTTTTTATTTAAAAGTTTCATTACATCAATATTCCATTGTCTGTCCATTGTCCAGAAACATTCCGCACAAATTTGCGGCTCCATAGCCCTTACTGACTTGCAAACATTTCATCACATGTCTGTCTTCAATGGAAAAAACTCATAATTTACAAACACATGGTGTCACCAATAGCAAAGAATAGAGCTGTCAAGGCTTTAATTTTTTTAACGCATTAACGCAGTGCGTTAATTTTTTTAATGCGTTAATTAACGCGTAAATTAACGCACCCAGTCCTATCGAGATGGAGAGTAGGAGGTAAATTACCCTGGGCCCGAGACGTTTATGGTACCCGGCTATAAAATATAGAAAGTTAGAAAAATGAAAAAAAGTTTTAAAACACATATAATTTTTTATTTTTTAAACGTATTTAGACTATTTACTATTTAACTATTATAGCATTTTTATTTTGTATATCATCTCTTGTCCATCACAAAGTCCATCATTTTGTGATGGACTCTATTGGGTTACGCTTACGAATTGCTTGCTTATTGTCTTTCGTCAGTTTCGTGCATATGTTTGTATGTCTGTCTGTCTGTTTGTTCATTAATTTCTACACGTAGTAATCACGATTCCAATGGTGCAATAAAAAAGCTGAAGTACTGAATTAAACAAAGAATGCAATTAAAATGTCTGCGACATTGCACTATAGGCCTAGTGCAGCGTTGGTCGCAGTTCGTTGTCTAATACCGGAACACTGGATCGTCGATGGTTTGACGTTGGCCGTCGTTTCAACAACCCGACGCCATATTTCTTGTCGCTGCTGCTTATCTTACACTGACCAGTTGGCTAGGCCAGTGAGTTTTTTTGCAAAAAAATCATATAACCGCAGTTTAATGGAATATCCGAACTTTTGCTGCACAGAATTTAGTAACTGAATGAAATAAATTTACGCATGTGCGTTAATTTTTTTAACGCGCGTTAATTTTTATTAACGCATTAACGCGTTAATTAACGCGTCAACTGTGACAGCTCTAGCAAAGAATGTTCAAATTTTTCACCGGTGGAATACTTGTTTCCTCCTAAACATTACTTGAAAACTTTGTGGAAATCTAGACATCTTCTACGGAGATTTAAAAGAAAATTAAAGTGGGTGTTTTATTTCTGAACACAGTGTATTGTACTATTATCATAACAATTCCATGTATCACTAGACGTGAGAGCAGTACCTGTACAGCGACAGCACTGTTAGGCAGTGGGACGCCAGCATGAAACGATGATGCATTGTGGACTATCGACCGATCAGGACTTCTTCTGTGTGGACTGCTAGAAGATGCACCTGTACCATAGCACACAACATATGCCGAATGCTATTTACAGATAAAATAACTATGCTAAGTCATCTGTGAGACATTTACTTCATCTGCGACTAGACTTTAGTGATCATGCTGCAATGGCAAATCAGGCCAATGGCCACACTCCCTCCAACAGAGAATAAGCACACTTCTTCCACTGCAATTCCATGTAGTTACATTTCCTGAATGCTCAAATTCATCAAATTCTATTCATTTACCAGCACAGTTAAGCTGAAGTAAGTCAAACATGATACCAACAATGCCAGCTAGTAGATAACATGATTTGTGTCAAAACAACAAAAACTTCTTTAGACTGACAAGACAAAAGCAAAGACGAACCACCACGTGGTGCAAGCTGTGAAGACATAAGATTGTTGCTAGCACCAAATTGGGCCGCTCGCATTGCTGCCGGGTACGTAGACCTCATACCTTGTGCACCGTCACTGTTTACTAGCGGTCGATGGTTTGTTGGCATAAACTCCGATGTTGGCATTGTAACAGATGTCTGTAAACAATATAGCACGCAGCCCACACTGTATACTTTGTTAGCAACAGCAGCAATGCAATACAGTATCACTAATATATAAATAAATAAATAAATAATTTATACAGTCTCACAAGTCTCAACTCTTAATTATCTCAAAGACATTTGGTGAGCTAAGAGAATGACAAGGAACAATATCACAAATGTGATATTTTCGAACTCACAGTTCTAGGCCTAAAACTCAAGACTATAGTTACGGTTTCTGTTCAGAATAGCAATCAGATGTCCAGTCATGGTTTATCACAAAAAACTGTTACCAAAACATCAGTTATTCATAATGCAGTGTCATCTATACTTAGCCATCCTTCAATAAATTAGCATGATAAAGATGCAAACATACAGTCTTACGAGCAAAAGAGCAAACAGTACATACTACACAAGTGATATCAGTCAAAGTACCATTGGTGGGACAACGTGGCTCGATAGAGAGAGATCGTCATAGCTATAATGACGATGACCGTGTCGCTGAGTTAACGACGATTCGCTGTCTACACCCTATAAATGCACGACAAACTCTGCCGTCAAAACTCACTAGATGGGTGTAAATAATCAAAACAAAACACAGCTTACATTATAATGTGCCTTTGTTCTTTGTACCTTGTCCTATACCGCACCTTCTCTTGCAGGCATAAACAATAAGTTTTGAAAGGAGTATATGGGTTTGGACACAGAAGGTCTGAAGAGTGGCAAAATGAAGCCAAAGCTAAGAGAAAGTGGTGTGGTTTTCTTGGGGTAGAAGCACTGAGCCCTCTATCGACCAGCTACGACATCTGGAAAGTGCTATGAGGTCACCCAATGGGTCCCGGGCAGAGCCCCAATCGAAGACAACTTTCAGACATGAAAGAGGTCAGACAATGCATTTAGCAAGTGCAAATGCTGTTTAGTTTCACATTGATCACAAATACACATCCAAAGCTGCAGTTTGACATAGAAGGCCTGTTAATCACATAAGCCCTTTTCAGACCCTTCAAAGGAGGTTTCAGACCCCTCCCCTAAATATGCCACTGCCTTCTAAACCATTTTTGCTAGTATGTTCATATAAGCAGACCAGTAAGTAACAAGTCTACTGATGACAAGAGAGACAAATCAACCTGAAATGTAGCATTGAAATACTGATCTCCATTGCCACTCTCAAAACCTTCACACACACATATGCACACAACAACCAGTATTTTCATATTTTCATGACAACAATATGGTAGAAACTTGGCTAAGGTTAAAAATGAGTGAAGAATGAAATTTATCTTAGCATTGAGATTGTAATTAACAGACATGCCAAAAATGGCAACATTGTTATAATTCTGTTGTAAAACAGCACAGACATTAAACACTCTATTGCTGCTTACTTATGACAGTGAACGAAACGCATCGAGCTGGCTAACAAAATCTCAATCAAAGTCTCGATTTTCTAGGTTTAAGGAAACCTGCGCAAGAGGGCATCAAAGAGCGGTACCCCCGTAAAAAGTCGTTATTTTACCATTGTTGGCCAGTCTTTCGTGAAAACAGCTGGAGAGAGACTGACAGTTTGCGAACAGGAACTGCTATAGACTTTCGTGCATCTCGTGAGCCTTAGCCCAAATTTCTTGTTGTCTACGGACCGGGCCGGGCTGGGCTTCAATTACGCCGGGCCGGGCTGAAATATCACAAGTAATTAACGGGCCAGACCAGGCCAAGAAATTTCGGCCCGTGCAGAGCTCTACAACACAGCTAAGCTGATCAACACATTTGATGTTAGTGCAGCTACTAGGGGAAAAGTGTGGAGAGAAAAACAATGCATCCAGTAAGAACCTGCTTCATCGGTGACTTGTGGCTGAGAGTCGGCAGTTGCTACTGCACCAGGCGGTCTAGGCACAGGCATTTCGTGCGAGTACTGGCAGTTGGAACCGTAGAAACAATCACCATTGTTTAGGAAGTAACGACAGATTAGGCCCGAACGTTTTACTCCAGGGAATCCGATGGCGTCTTGTGCAAGTAAATCGCTGTTCATGGTCCGTTACGTATTTGTCCCCATCGTAAAGTCTGTAACGGAATTCATACATGCAATATAAACTATCAAGACCGCCGATGCTAGCCAAAATCTGTTTACTTTCTTTACGCGGTCGCCATGAAAAACTCGACTGTTTCAATGCCCCTCTCCTCCAAATTGTTTAGAGTTAAGACAGATTAAAATTTTCGATCATATTCGATTCGATTCGATACGTACATCGATACGTACATTGCAATGATAAATGTGTGCTTTAACAGCACTATTTTCGTGAATAAAAACAAAACTAAAACAACAATGCATGCTTGTAGTGCACGAAAACTAAACCAGAAATTATTTTGCAAGTAATTGATTTAAAATGCCCAGCAAAACGTACCGATTGCTTTTTGGCCGACCGTTAGGTCGAGGCTCGAGTTTTAATTGGGTGCCATTACTGCGATGTGCCGTCTCTCTGACGTCTGTTGGTACGCATGTATAGTGGCTAAACGGAACGTCGTAGGGCCCGGTCATGGTACCGTTAGATAGGGCGAATGGGCGATTGACGTAACTCTGTCTGCATCGGCCGCAATTTTGAATGCAAAGTTCCTACCTGTAGCCATCACTTTCGTGCGCCGAATTACCGGATCGTATCTTAACGTTCATTGTAGCGTTCGATACAGCAGCGTCACCATAGCGCGTATTTTTCCGCCACCGGAAGTCGGACGTAGGCCTTCGATCGATATACTTAGACCACATGTAAGCGAGAGCGAGGACGAGCGGTAGCGAGCGAGAAAGGGGACGAGCGAGAGCGAGCGAGATCTTTCCCGTGATCGAGAGACATACGAGCGAGTCGAAGTGAGCGAAATTTAAAACGGTACATGATTTTTCACGCGCGACAGTGTGTAATGCTCAGTGGCGTATTTAGGATTTGGCAAAGGGGGCATGGCGAGTGCGCAGATCGAGCGCGAGCCTATGACGGGGGTCAGGGGGCAAAGCCCCCTGAAGCTAAAACACTTTTTGCTTTTGAACGTTCAATAGAAGCCGCAAATTTGCCCATTTTCCTGAAATTTGCTGGAAAACGGCAAAAACGCACCTTTTCATATAAAGTCGCCTGTAAAAAATTTTCATGGTCGGGCCAAGGGGGGCATCGCACCGTGCCCCCCCTAAAAACGCCACTGGTAATACTTCACGCATCTTATTAGCTGTCGTCGAGGCGTCTGTCTTACTGTGTGTGTCTGTCGCTCTGTCTGACTGTCCATCGTACTCTGCGACTGTATCAAAACAGTGCAAGCTATAGGCATAGGATCACCAAATCTTCACTGTCGGCTGATCGACGCGACTCGCAGGTCTATCTACAAGCGAGCGAGAAAACGGCTAGCTGGTGAGTCGCTTACGGATCTAGATATACCAGGTAAGCGGTGCGGTCACTCAGTTCACCCTAGCAACAGCTAAGCTTTATTGTAAATCTTGTTGCATAACATATGTATGCCTGCTGTTCACGTAAACTTATTACCGGTAACTAAAATAACCGTGGTTTTAGCATTTTAAGACAGCGTACGTCAAGTCTCGTCTAATCTATGCAATTTTTTCACCATTGCTACGCCATATAGGCCCTATGCGTCACTGTCAAACTGTTCCAATAGCATGCGGCACGGGATAGAGCCTCGAGGTCGCTCAAGCCTCTCTTTAATACGCCGCGCCTATTCAATTGCAAGTATATAGAGTCGCTGATGATGTACGGCGTTGTACGCTGACATTAATGACTTTGAACTGATGATTCATTGTTGTCAGGCCACGCCGCCACGGATAGGTATATAGGTAAGGCACTGGCTATAAAAATGTCTGTACGTGCGCGCATGATTACGTACCACCTTCTATAAGCCTGCTGCTGTATAGGGACTGGACTATACCATAATCAGTAACCTCGATAAAAGGCTCATGTGCTATGTCTAGTATAGGAACATGCTTTAGCAGTTTGAAGTGTCATTGTGTATCTGTTTGTGTATCAAAACTGGTACGTACATCTTCGACATGGAACGGTACAATTACAATTACAATTACAATGAAAAATTTGCACTCAAAAACTGACAAACACACTGTCAGTTTAATCTAGCACATAAACTAAAAAGAACTGAAATGTTTAAAAGAAAAATGAAATGAGAGATACTGAGAATAGAAATAGTCCTAAATGTAAAACTGACAAAAATTCGAAAAATGAATGAAGTAAAGACAACTAAAATAAGAAAAAAACTGAAAAGGTGAGAAATGAAGAATAATAATGAAAACTAAAACTCAGAAAAAAAACTGAAGAGAGTAAACATAAAAACCGTGAGCAGGTCCGAATAACCGTGGAGTCAGTCCGAAGG
>Ga0209367_1006167_pt1 | contig 16617 bp, 7 predicted proteins | sample WorMetLIZISLAND2_FD_187412 | JGI IMG/M metagenome (GOLD analysis project Ga0209367, IMG submission 187412) | Marine gutless worms symbiont microbial communities from Max Planck institute for Marine Microbiology, Germany - Olavius geniculatus... ... | reverse complement strand
AGTCAATCGTGTTTTTCCTGGTCCACCCGCTGGACACGTGACCACGTGACTGTCCTGAGGCCTGGCAATTTTTGAGCGGTCCGTCCAGGAATCGAACCCAGGACCTCTCGCTCTGGTGAAGTTGACAATTCTTTATGGTGCAAGCTGTTAATTTATCAGCCACTATTGTAAAAATGAGGTGCAAAAACCCACAATATCACAAATAGAAAGTACTTACCATGGTGTGAGTTAGTTAATCTGTATATTTTTTTTTTTCATTTTCAATGAGTTTCATTTTCAATGAGTTTCATTACACGTCTTCGGTCTTGGACAATGTCTCGAGACCTTGAAGCTCCCGAGACTCTCGAAAGTGTCAAGAGCTTCAAGGTCTCGGCCAGCGTCTCAGAAGCTGCAACGTCTCGTCTCGGTCACAGCTCAGTAGGTCTCGTGCATGTTCTCCCTGCATGTTCGTCATCTCAAAAAATATCCGCAGATGGCAGAAACTAGAAAAAGGACTTAAGATATAATACAAACATGATTTCATAACAAAAATTTCAGAAAAAATTAAGCCCATCATGCAAAAACAAAATTAATTTTTAAACAAAAATATGGTACAGTGTCACAGAGACGTGCTCTGTATATAATTAATACAGCAAACTGTAACCGATTAATAAAACATTTTATCGTGCAAAATTAATTAATATTGAACGTTTCAATACTTCCAAACAAAAAATATTAGATTGTGACCAATCTAATGGATACTAATTGCACGCATCATTTTCTTTTGTATTCTTTTAAAAGCTTTTTCGTTCCTTTCAGCTTGTATTAGAGAGCCGGCGTCTAATCGAGACCTGTTTAATATTGTACTAATAGTGACTCCTGTCAAGGTTGTTATCGGAAATCGTCTCTCCGAAGTTCAAAAAATATTGCCCGATTTTAGGAACTGACAGGAAAAAATTCCGATGATGGTTCATGACGCTAGTTGCCATTTGTCTTCTTATACCTCAACGCATGCATCTATCTGGCACCGTTACGGAAATATGGCACCCCAAAGATAATGGGGTCACGACCTCAACCTTTTGGGGTCACGTGACATCATCGGCCACGTGACCATTCGACTCCCGGTGGTCGACTTCCTATGGGTAGTCCATAGTAACCATGCATCTATCTAGCACTGTTATGGAGATATGGCCATTTGAAGTTCTTCCAGGAAGGCTCTTCCAGGAACAGAGGTCGTTCGTCGGTCAGTCGGTCGTTGGTCGGTCGGTCAGTCCTGAATATTACACTGATTTCATATACTCCTCTTCGCTACGTTAGGAACATAGCATGCAAGGAGTAAAAAAGGAAAAATGCTAGATCAGCATTTAGCATACCATTCTGGAATCAACCAAAGCCTTTGCAAGAAATTTGCCAACGAACTGAAACTTCGATTTGATCCGAAATAATGCAGACGGTTTCACATGCTTCGGTATTGGTACTGGAAAAAGTCCACAGGCAGAATGAACATACAGGGTGTCGTCATCACCTACAATTAGCATTTAACAGCAACACAAAACATCTTTTGTTCTGCAAAACAACCATCATTTTACAAAATCTAAACAATCACTGTTTAATAGCAATAGAAGCTGATATAGTGAATAACAATTATTTCTACAGAGCTTCATCGTGGCACAGCAACTGAGTTCACCCGGTTCATTTGATTAATGGAGAACAGTGCTGGGCAACTGCCGACCTTTGCACCAAACCAGTCAGCTTGAGCCACAGATCTGCCAAATACAGCACTGCATTCACCATCGCTACTTATTACTATTCAGCCCAATAATCAATACTCATTTTACTATTCAATGAAGAGTAGAAAGCTGAGTCAACATTGTGGCTGGTTACACAATGAGATGTTTTAGCTCTACACATACCATACCATGCATTGTTGATAGATAGATGTCTCTCCAATACATACTGATACGCATACTGAATAATGCGGCAGCTTAGCCTCAGAAACTTGAAACCATTCATAATTGAAACTGTTTAAGCAAAATAAAATGCAAAGCAGTCATAGTTACTTTGAAGATCTTTGCGATGGATGGTGTCACCACGCCACATGCCGGAATCGGCAATCTGCAGTTCTCGAGAGACGAGAGCATAGAACTCCAGCGTTGGACCGAGACCAGTACCAACCTTACAGCAAACAGTGCACAAATGGCAAACATGCATTTTGTCTTAAACCAAATAAAAATTTTTAAAAATGTACACTTGACTGCATATACTCTAAAAATTCAGTCAATCCTCTCTTTGCTTTGTATTAATAAATTCAAAGTTTTCGTAAATGCACCAAACCTCTTTGGAAAAAGAAAGAAGTCACTCTTCTCAAAAATACAAAATGAAATCAAAAGAAATAAAATTCCTACAAAGACATCAGTCAAATCCAAATAAATAGCAATTTATCCAGATTACTAGACGAGAAAGTAAAACACTTACAATGATAATCACACAGAAAAACAGTGAAAATGACAACAACAATAACAGTGATTGTAACGCAGCTATTCTGATTTAACCAAGTCTGTTAATTGAGCACATTTGCTGCACTGTGCATTTCAACAACATCAATATGCAGCAGCAACAACTTTCAAAATAAGAAAAAACAATAATATTAATAATCTCCTAACACTTAAAAACTGATGTTGCAACACAAAGAAACGTCACATGATTTGCACACTGGTCACATGTTACCCCACAAATTAAGCGGAAGACTTCATCTACCATTTGCAAGCTGCAATATAAGGCAATGACATCAACCAAAGTACCTATGCAACCTCTTACCCAGCTACACACCAGCCAGAACTTTGCAATCTTCTCACCTTCCAATAAACAAAACTTCTACTGCCTCTTATGCAAAATCGAAGAATAACTAACTGTCTTCATCTAAAGGCTCTTTTGGTCTCATGAGTTTTTACATACTGATTGTCAAAACATGTTTTTGACAAAGCTAGCCACCTAAGTAGTGACTGGCGCTTCTGTCTCATCATCCTGACAACAAATTCTTGGAGAATCAAACAAATTCTGCATTGCATTTTAGAGTGACCACGTTCGAGTCTTTGGCATCACGTTCTCGTCGAACTTGAGCCTCGACAAACATGTCTCAAGTGTTACAGCAAAGTGTTTTTATTCACTCTGCCAGCACAGAAAAGTTCGACGATCCTTGGCCATCGACTCCCTGAAGACGCTGTCCATGCTTTCATCATGTCGCATGTGGATTACTGCAATGCCATGCTTGCAGGATCACCTCGATACATAACTGACACATTTCAACATGTGCTGAATGCTGCAGCTCATCTCGTCTCTGGTACACACAAGTTTGAGCAAGACTGATCCCATCTACTGCATGACGAACTGCACTGGCTCAACGTTACTGAGTGAGTGCAGTACAAGTTGGCAGTGAAGTTTCACTGGTGTCTTCAAGATAAAACGCCAAAGTACCTGGTCGACCACTGCATTCCAGTTTCCGATGTCGTCAGTCGACCGCATCTGAGATCTGCCAGTCGACACTTCCTTACTGTTCCGCGATTTCGATGAAGCACGTTCGACCGTCGGGCTTTTGCTGTTGGGGGTCCGATGGCTTGGAACTCATTACCAAACAATCTTCGTGATCCATTGCTCTGCAGCAGTAGTAGCTTTAGGCGTGGCTTCAAACTGCACTTTTCGTGAGATACCAGTGTATTCAGAGCAATAGAAATGCTTTATGATATTGCGCTATATAAATTTAATATTGAATTAACAATGACATTGACATACTGTAAATATCATACTGTAAATATCAAACCTCGTGTTCATACTGGATCTCTAGCACAGCCTTGGACCAGCCGAGCTCATCCAGCAGCTTCTCAGCTTGTTTCATCAACTCACCCCGACTCATCACAACCTGTCACAACCTGCGATGATTAATGGCATCGATAACATATACAAAACAACCAAGTTCTACAGTTAACTGCTTGTTCACCAGTCCCTAAAACTTTCCATGTAACCTTAAAAATGATTCGGTCTCACTAAAGTTGCCAAATGAGCATTTCCGGTCTTTGGTGAAACCTATGGCACAAGCTTCCATCTGACATCAGCTCTGTACCATCACTCTCAATCTTCAGATTCTCCTATTGACTTATTGTATGATGATAATGATGATGATAATAAACCAAGGAAGCATAAATCTTGCCTTTCTTCGTTCAAGCCTGGGAGTAATTGATCTCTGTATGTTGTCAGGAGTTAAGACTAACAACGCTGCATTGGCGGTGCCTCCTTCGTGCATCAAGTCTAGCAAGTGCTGAAGAGCACGCTCACGGTCCATTGCCACCGCAAAGAATAGCAACAAACGAGTGTCGAACGGCAGCAGGAATGGACTAAATAGCACAGACACACACACATTAAACCGTCATGTCAGTGATGTGCTGATAACTTTGTGCAGCTATTTCAAGTACCTGACTGCAGCAATCAGTCAGTGATGAAGTTCCACACTGCTTCTGCTTCTATTGCTGACAATACATTTCCCATTCGGTCCATCATCTTTGAGTCGATGTTAGAGTTTTGGTAACAGAAACGATATCTAGGATGTAAAAATTGTTGTCATTGTCATCATGATAAATATTTATGAGTCCAGAAATATACTAATAAAAACTCCGAAAAAGTTACGATAGAAGTGCATCAGGCTATAGACCAATGACCTAATTGACAGCACACACTGATTGAATGTCAGAATTTCTGACCAGAATGTGCCGATCTCCGTAAGCCAGACAGGGATGTTGCTAGTCATAATGATGAGTGGATCAAGCAGCTGACGATTTGCCTTCGCCGTCACCTTGCTGCTGTGGAAATATTGACTGGGCAATAAAGCCTCATGACTCACTCCACTGCACTCAGCCGACTACATAAAAATAGTATGTTTTTGCTTTTCAAGACTATCAATAAACACAGCCAATTAGAAGCCATTATCACGTTGAAGCACTATATAAACTGACGTTATACGGTACTTATTCACCATGCATCTGCAACGCTGCATTTTCACTGAAGTCCCCAAGTAAACCATTTGTTAAACTCAATATCAATTTCAACTTAAGCTGTTCCAATTTTGAATTATCCGATAATGTTGAAAAATATATGAACATTATTAAGTCCAATATGCAGAACAGCAACAAAAGTAATGATCAACCTAAGTGATACAATTCATCACACATAACTTTAAAAAATCTACTTAAGATAATCCATTACATAAAACTATACCTTTCTACTTTTACAAAACCAAATACGAATGTCCAGAAAAAAATGACAAATATTCACATCTACTTAGATAAAGCAGTTAACACTGTAGCACAAAGGCTGCACTCTGTCAATACACACGCATGTATTAATTCCACAAATGTTTGTGTTTGTAAGCTACGGACTGCCTGTCTGTCTTTCCTGATCCTTTTTCAACCTGACAAAAATGCAATAATAGACAGATTGAGTGACAAGTGGAGTTATACAGCATACCAGATAGAGGGAATGCCAGTACTTGCTGAGACCGTGCAATATTCGCAGCAGCGTGAGCACTTCTGTAGCCGGGTCTTTGACAGTAATGCTGGACGAGAGACTTGAGCATAAGTAAGACTCCAGTGCCAGTGTTCCAGCACCTTTCATACCACCACCTTCTTCACACACAGTGCGACTTTCGTTAACAACAATCCCCAAATAATGTTAACAAAAATTAAAACTAAAAAGAAAAAATAACAACAAGTACAAGGAAACTTGAACCAAAACACATTTCCAAGACTGGAACTAAAAGTAATAAATAAAGTAAGAAATAAAACAAAATGATAAAGCACAACATGCAGTGATTGTATAAACAGTATTCTTTCACTGATTATACATCATAACAGAAAACAGTTAACAACGTCTTCATGTAGCTTTGTGACGAAATAGTGATAACTTCAATAAGACAGACAGATATTTTAATGATTGGAAAAACAGTTGTTCGAGAGGCTTCATTTTACGGCTGCACTCCTACTGTCCAACTCTAGCATTATGTCTGCAGTGGTAAATAAAACAAGATGATAACCCTACAGTACAGGAACATCATCAACCGAATAAGTGTTGGTTAAACCACTGCCTGGAGTGTATCAGTTTCTGTAATGCTCACTGTTCATATTCCCGGTTTAACCTACATAAATTCTTAGGATGCAGATGACATGGCAAGTGGTGCAACAGAAACACTGAGTCATTCCGAGCATCACAATCCATCAGGACAAAGCATCCTTGAGCACAAAGCGATAACTTACCACAGGCTACTGACTCGTCTGGTTCTGACGATGCTCGACTGCTTGGATGCGACTTCAATGACTTCGTTTTCTTTGGACTAGGAATAGACGAGTCGGTCGCAGCCTCGTCCGCCCGAGCTGATCGAAAACTGAAATAAATCACATAAACACTTACAAGATGTCATCATACAGCTTAATGCTGAACGTAACACTAATTTAGTATGCACAGGAATACTTGACAGATGCACAAGATGCTTGTGACCATACAGTGGCCAGCACTCACGTTACCTTGCAACTAAGAACACGAAGAAAAACTGCAGTTTCTTAACACGCATTCATTGCTGTGTTCTCTTCTTCTCTTGTTTTTAGGTGATGAAAAAACGTCTGATCGGTACAAGTGTGACCGCCATAATAATTAACATGAAGATTACTTACAGGGACCAGCTTAACTTGCAGCAATTCCAAAAACGGGCGAGTTAGAGAACTGCGTTTCTGTCTATGTTCAAGGATAAAAATCAAGAATATTGTTTCAAAAAAGTCACACTAACTGCTACTATGCTCATTTTTCTGTCCAAAAACTGACTTTTATAAAGTAATTACAGTCAGGCCAAGTTCCCAAAGTGGCTTTTTATGCAAACTGCTGAATAGGCTCCATATAGACTGTTGTCCAACCATAAATATCACAACACTCAGAAAGTAAAAAAAAATCTTATAATCAAAACTGATGATAAAAGCTTCATCGCTTAAACAGCTGCCTGATACTGCATAGTTCAAACAAAACCTCAAAACAGTACTGTCTTCACAGTTCGATTCTTAGTTCTCTATTTCTGACGTAATGTAGTCAGTTTTTTTTGCAATTTCAGTTAGGTTTCATCCTTTCATCCATAAGCTTGTTAACCAATGGTCATTTGCACAATTGGTTATTTTTTTCACTGACTGAATGACAGATGGGACAATGATGGGGGGGAATGCTTACAATATCGTATGCGTTCGATGCCAGACCGCGGAGTCGTCAAAGACTTGTTCACAGCTGGCAGACGCTGCAGCACTATCACAGTCTGTAGAATTGCCTGCATGGCTAAACTGCTTCACTGCCTGGTAGACAGTCATGTTGTACGGCAGAACATGGCTGCCAATCAACAGCTCCAGATGATGCCTTGTCACTCCTTGTGATATTGACACAGCCGCCTGCACAATGACCAACTTCCCGATCAACTTGAACCTGCTAACAATGCTGCAACTCGTAAAACATCTTAAAACACCCTTTTAACTCCACTTTAACTAACTTTTATATTAGTCTATTCCAAATTTTATACCATGTAATGGCCCATTCACGGGCTAGATAGCAAAAAAGATCGTCACATGCACTGCTACATGACTGACAGTAACGGCTACTACTTTCATTCTGTTCTATCCAAATGACCGACTTTTAGAGTAACTCTAGTGCAAATGTTGCTATTTACATTCTACGATGTTTGCCGCAAAAATATCAGCTACTTCATATCATGTGAACAGTAACAAAATGTAATACAGTGTTGTGATGGTCAGACAATGAGTGAGTTTCATGTCTTACCAAGGTGTCGTCAATATCATAATCCGAGTCACTGTAGTCCCCAGCATCATCATCACTTGCATCAGCATCTCCATTCTAGTAATACACACCCATCCACATCCACAGCATAACATCAAGCTGGTCAGACCGGAGACTGCTTTATTAATTACTAGCAAATCCACAGGATACAAGATGCGGCAAAGTTTCACTGAATCCATTGTCAGAAATCTGCTAACACTGGGTAATAAACCAGACTAAACTGAAAATATGTCAACCCAGTGCCAACACATCATACACCTGACTGCCTAAAGCTGCACAACCCTAACTCCGACTTTGCCCTTTTAAATTAAAACGTGGCACATCGTATACTTCAGATTAATTTTTGTTTCTTTCTAAATCTTTTCGAGTTAAAGAGCCAATAAAGGAAAGACAGATGAGCAGATGAACAGATAAATAGATCGGCGAAATCTATAACGCAGCCTGTTAGGTCGGTGGCATTGGCATAATAAATCATCAACAGCAAAGATAACGTTAACGTACCGGCAAATTTCTGCCGTAGCCACGTATAAGCAGAAACCGCTCGACAGTCTGCACCAGTGCAAGTGGATCGATGCGAACCAATCCACCTTTCCACTGGCGGACACTAGAGCATGATGGGTGCCGTCGCAGTTCACACTGCATACAGAAACGTTCAGACATACATACACACCAATAGTCCCGACTACTAGGACATTTAGCTTATTTTTAACAAGTCTATTTTTCAGTAGTTAATCAAAATTAGGCACAGTCTGCAATGGAGATTTCTGATTGGGGTTTTCTTTAAAAATCATATTCCAATTCTGCTATCATGATAACAGCATTAAACTAAACAGTTAGCATGCCCCACTTGCTGGGATATTAAACTATTAACCACCAAACCTAATCAGCTGTTGTTTGTCCCAATATGGACCAGTGGCAAAAGTCTGGTAAAAATTTAGCAAGCCATACCGTAACTATCACAGAAACATTATTGACAAACAAATGCAAGAACACATGCATACATACTTATACTAGGCCTACTTCAATCACAATATATTAATAAATTACACACAGTAGCAATAACTGATGCAAACTCAGTAAAATACTCACCTTTACTTGGTGTGTTGAGAAAAACCGCACAGCACTTGATGAACCTCGACTGAAATTCCCACTACTTCCACCGACTAGATCATGAACATGAATCTGAAACTATTCACCAGAAAATCACATCATGAAACAGCTCAACAAAGATGAAATCAAACACATGCAGTGATAAGTTGTTTTGGTTGTACAATGAACATCATGCTGCAGTGCTATTAATATCAACATCACCTCACACACAAGCTGCAAATACCTTGGTATGATGAAAGCCCAAAAATATTATCAATTTTGTTGTATAAATTATTATATGTTAAACCTGTTATACTTTCTACAAGAGTACTGGGACCCATTTGTCACCTACTCTGAAGACAAGTCTATTCAGCAACTCAACTCAAACGGTACTGTTACAAAAGTTCATATGTTAAGAAAGTTCAAAAACAAAATCAACCAAAAAAACCAACAGTGAGACCAACGAAAGAAATCTAATTAAGAAAACAAACAAGCTCCTGTAAGATCACCCCATGTCTGCACTGTGCACATTGTTAAGCAAGTAAGTAATACATAACCTGTATAATTCACGTTATATAACAGTAGTATTGTATAACAGTATTGGTCTACAATACAGCAGAAAACAGTTCCGACAATCTTTATTTTCATCCTCCAGTCACTTGCCACCAAAAAAGTGGTTTACTGGTTCTACGTGACAGTGAGTGAGTGAGTGAGTAGCTTTGTATCCCACCTGACATTTAACAAAAAATTGGATCTATTCAATAGTTCCTAGAACCCACATAAGACATTAAAGGCATTAGAAAAATCAACCTGCTCAAGGTGATGAAAACACAGCATGAGGTTTGAGACGAGAGCGGCGAGTGGACCGGTTGAGACATTCAACCACGCGACAAATGTAGCATGCATGTCACAGTCCTGACAACACAAGCAGATCTACTCTCTGTACTTCTAGCCAGCTATCCATACCAAGTTACTAGGTACATCAAACACTTTTGAAATTAATGGAGACCAGAAGCAATTTCTACAAAATGCATCAGAAAATCATAAACTGCCGGCTGCAGACAGTCTCACATTGTAGTGCTTGCAACAGATTTAGCTTAATTATCTCCGCCAAGTGTGAACATAGTGAACATTGGAAAAGATTAAGAGATTGGATGTTCTGTCCGTTGTTCTGTCGTTCCTCCTGTGTACATGATGACTCATAACGGCAATGACATCATTGCACCAACAGTGCAAGCTGCAACGCCAGCTATTACTTTTCCCTCCCTCCATGAAGCGGCTCTTCCTTTTCTCTCCCCTTTCCTTGCTGTACTGTGTAGTTGTAGGTGCCTGTAGTAGTAGGCCTAGTAGTAGTAATAGTAATGTTTAAATTACTTCACTTGGCAGAAATATGCACACTCAAGAGCGCCTTCTAGTTTAATGTATGTGCCCTATAAAAACGTACATTTTTGCTTTCCTAAACTACAAGTACTTAGAGCAGATTAGAAACTGTTATGGCACTGAGGCACAATTTAAATTAGCTATGAAGTGAAACTGCTGCATTTTTACCATCCACAATGTTCAGAAGACCTCCGAGAGCATGGCCTCATGACAACCATTTGTTAAACTTGACACTGATTCATGAAACAACAGCATCGCTGTAATCAATGCCTTTGTAATAATAATAACTACTGCTGTCTAATACATGCTACTGCTGAAATATAGGACTGCAATGACAATACAGCTTACCGGACAGGCGGCAAACACGTGAAGGAAAAGCCGCAGCCGATCATTCCGAGATGAATTACACCGGTCGTGAGTCGGGGCCGATGTGGTTAGATAGCTGATGAGTTTTGTTATAAGACCACTGTGAATGATTTCAAATGACGAAACATCACTGTCTGACATGATCGATAAAATTTCACGCAAACATGCCACATCCGACGACGATGCCTGGCAGACACAATGCACCATGTCAACTCAGTCTAGCCATCCCCCATGGCTAGGTGCATCGACTACCAGCAAAAGCTGGGATGTGAACAAACACCTGGCACAATGCACTAGCACAATGCACTGTGGTCTTGCAGTGTTAACTGATGTCTAGCTGAGTGCTAAGGAAACAGTGATCAGCACTACTCTATGGGTCTTATACCTTGAGACAGAATTTACGTACATTACACTGCACTGCAGCTCCATCATATGCAGCATTATGACAAAAATGCCAAGAATGTCAGATGATAACAGGTAACATTCTCTTAATTCTGCTTCAAGCTAATGAATTTTCTAAGTCACTCTTTGCAGAAACAAAATGTTATAACAATAACAGTAATGGAATGTCAGAAAAATGACCAAAGTTACTGCAGCATGCAGCACTCTACACATTATCAATAGCTAGAGATAATTAAAACGCTTTTTGCTGTAAAAAGTTCTGATCCAGCAGGTTTCAAAGTTCATCTTTGAGAAACCCATTTTAATCTAGATACTCAGAAAATGACTGACTCACTAATTACAACTGTGGCAGTAAAAATTTAAAAAAAATAACATACATCTGTCCCGAGATGGCTAATGGCCTGTGACAGCCGACTGAGGACATCGACAGATAAGCTGGTTTCTGAAGTCATTTCACTACCGAAGTATCTCTCAAGGAATTTCAATGCTATAGCAACACAAATCCAATCATGTCGGCTACAGTGCCGGATAAATCACACATCTATTAAGTTCAAAATTACCATCAACACTGACTAGGCAGAGTGTCATTATATACACAAATAATATTTCAGTGCTTTCATGTCACATCTGAGAAGCTAATTCAGAAGCAGACTTTAGCATAAGTCTAATTAAAATAAAATAACTACAGATCGAGCATAATTGTGTTACAATGAAGTAACTATTATCATAAATCCTGATGTGCAGCAACTGAACAAATGCCACTGGCGCTCAACAACACGTCACTGACAGTTAAACGGTTCATTTGCCAGCTAAAAACCGAGAATAAGATGTATCTACACAGCCACTATGCATCAATCCAGCCATCACAAAATTTATTATTAGACTTTGTGCTACATAAATATTGTTCCAAAAGTGAATGAGCTATGATAAAAGCAGCACTGCACTGCTGACTGACAGCAGTACCTTGCTCCCGAATCCACTGCTTGATCTTGTCGTAGTCATCAGTGGCTCGATGTGAATGTGAGTGTCTCATCATCACTGGGCTCACTTTGCTCGCACTGCTAGATGGAGCATCCTGCATACAGCATCACCGTAGCCAACCTATCAATCATCAATCAATCAAATGCATTTGTTTTAGGCTAAAAAAACCCATATAGCAGAAGAACAGCAGGGAGATAAGGATGCAAAGAAAATATAAAACCAAATGTCTCCATCAGGTAATGTAATACTACTGCTGCTAATACTAATACAACAATTTTCAATTTTCATGCAAACGACTGACTTTCGGGATTAATAGAATCCTAAAAGTAAACAGGCTAAAAAACAATTCATAACTCAGGCTATGCACATATTTGATGCAAAAAGTGAACTGAAACTTAGTATTTAAGCTTTTAGTTTAAATTTACACAGAATAATTCATGATAAATAATAACACACAAGCAAGTAACATCAGCCAGTATCATATTCTAAAACACAACTAATTAAACCATATATGCAAAATATTACGTCTAAACAAAATACACAAAGAGGATCCATGAGGATTACCTTGTATCGATCAACATTCATTCGTGCCCAGCGAGATGGGTTGAGACTGGCAAGAAAGGAAAGTTTCAGTGCAGATCCTGCTTTATTGCCTTCCTTCCCTATACAGACAAGCTACCTTCAACTCGAAGATCTTAGGCAGAGCTCTGGCTATGTTAACATATGCACTAAGAAATTAATGCCTAAGCCCAAACTTAGCATGCAAAGGTTTGCTTTAGTTATTTTTCACACTGCTACTATGTAAACTAGTTGATTTTTAGTGACTTCTTAAAACAATTTACTTTTTAAAAAACAACTTGACTTCATCTTATTTTTATGAATTACATAAAAATACCTAAATACATCAATTTAAATAAACATGGCACTGGTATAACCAGACAGCAACTGAGTTCTAGCCATAATTAAATCTTCTACTCCACGTTAGTTTTTTTGTTGACACTCTGACTCTACACTGATGACAGTTGACTTGAGCTGAAGCAGATGCACAATCCAAAATTTCTAGGTTTTATAATTCATGCCATTTTTACTTACGCATCACTGTAATTAGCTTTGTTATGTTGCTTTTACTCAAGATTCAACTGTGCTTCTATCTGTAAAGCCCGCAGTTTTCCGCGAACCGTAGAATTTTGAGCCGAGCTGCGAAATTTGCCCTTTTCCACGGAATTTTGATACTGCCACGGAATTTCGCAGAATTTTACAGAAGTTAAGAAATGACCAATAATTAGTATGATCGTCAGCTTCAAATTAACCATATCACAGAGAAAGACCAAACTGAACTGCCTAAAACTGCGTCCCTACTAATAATTACCATCGTAAATTAACGAAATCCGACTAATTGACAAGTTGCACTTATGAAAAGAAAAATTTCCTTTGTATGTTGCTAGCATAACTGAGCGCCATGACAGCATCCAAAAACTGAAGTTTTTTTAAACAGAATAAAGCTTAGTTTATGCACAAACAGAAGGCCACGGTAAGCCGTGGAAATTGGATAATTTTGCCGTGATGAGCCACAGAATTTTGCGAACTGGCCCGCAGAATTTGGCAAAATTTACCATGGAAAACTGTGGGCCCTATCTATCTGTCACAGACTGCACATTCTCAGTGGTCTAATTTCAAACTGCTTTAGTCCAGCATTTGTGTGGTAATATTACAAAGTAAACTTGATCAAACCTGAGCTACCAAAGAACCGGCTGCGGATAGTAGACGTCGGGCGAGACTGGGACGCTGCAGAGACCTGGTGAGTGCTGCTACTGTTAGCAGACGAAGCACTCAGCTCCAGCGCACTGTCATCATCTACGTGAGCCGCACTTGACTTGGACACTGGACGCTTCGGCGGCTTTTTACGCTTCAACACATCACTCAGGCGCCTGACAACCATGGACCATTGCAACAGACAATGCAATATGCAATAAATTCACAGAAACACAAACAGGTTCTAATCAGCTGTAGTGTTAAAGCCGGTAAGAAGCCTTCAAGAAATGCCAAAATAGCATTTAACCCCTTCGCCACCAAAGGTGCCACATATATCTGGCACTGGAAATTAATTGCTACACCTAGGCCACCGGAAATATCCGGCGCTATGTAGTGTAGTTCTGTACTAGCTCTGGTATGCTGATTTACACTGCTATTGGTATACCCATATCTATGTAGTTATCATCAACTATGACTCCGGATTTTATCCGTGGTTTTTCTACGGTTATGCATGGTTATTCAGTAACACATTCGTTTGCGTACCACGAGGTACGATGCAGACTGTGGTCCCAGTGCCGAAAGAAAGGGGACGATCGATCATCTGTGACAAGAGCTGCAGCAAAGCCAGTCTGCATTGTGGAAAACAACTCAAATAGGGGACCACAGAGCCGTCCAGATGCTCCGATTGTATTTCATTCTCAGAAAAACCACGAAATGGTACAGAAAAGGCGTTCCACCTGCCTACTCCACGTGGCTTTGTATCACAGTAACAGAATTACATTTTCACCAAAATCTCGCACTTTTTTACTTAGAGCAGTTAAATGTTTTAATGTTATGGGGTTTTAGAAGAAGTTGTAATGCTACTTATATTTCTGCCAAAATATCGCGATAATATCACGGTATTAGCATTTTTTTTAGCTCGGGTAGTTCAAGAGTGAAGTAGTATCAGCAGAGAAGAGTCAGATATCACTTCACATTTAACATCACAACACACACACTTTTGGTCTACGATTATCGCAATGTCATCACAACAGTTACAAACGTTGCTCGGAGAAGCAACGTACAATTCTACAAAACAACTGAAACGATACTGTTACGTGCAACCATCCACAAACAAATACAAACAGGATCAGTGGATTGCACAATTTTACTGCCAAAAAACACTATGGCAGTTAAAATTAGTTTCCATTTTTAATAATTAATCACAGGTTAAATTAACGACAAAGAACAACATACAAATGAGGCAGAGGACTGCTGGGCTTGTCTGGTATGTCAGCTCTGCGTACAGAAAGACTAGTGCCAGACGTTGATGTGCTTGCAGGCCGCTCCACTGACCGGCTGCACAGATTACCACTGTCTTTCTTCACAGACAAATCAAGAACTCGATCTTGAATGGAAAGTCGTGAAATTTGGTGCACAACACCTGTAAGCAACAACACCATCACAGGTCAATAGAGTGTGTCTAAAAGAAAAAGTTTACAGTATTCTCTGCACGAATTTAACAAACGTTTTGATACAAATCATCCTCAAACTACACTTAACTAAAATTTTGGATAACTTAACTACATGCACTAGCATCATTATTTGGCCCCACTGAACTTATGATATAATCAAAAATGCCATCTTTACTACAAAACAAACAGACAGCATTATTCTGGATAATAACTTAAGCAACTATTAGTGCATTGGCAGACTACCTCACTCATTATCGATGCCATTACTTTACCTGGTAAAGTAGAACACCACAAATTACTAGCATCAAACCATAATGAACAAAGAATGCAAGAAAGATAGTCCTACGATATCATAACTGCTTGTTAACAGTACTAACCAAATTTTTTAATGAATAAGTATGACTACATACCTTCTCGTCTAAACTGAACTCGATAAACATCTGGTAATTTGTCCATGAGTATGAAAGCCATTTGTAACGAAGCAATGATCACGTTCAGATCAGTGGACGCCATCATAGCTGCAATGTGACTGAACAGACATCAAGAACATCATATTAACAACTCTGAACATATGCACAACTTAATTCTACCAATTATGAGCCAAAATACATAACAGATGAAGATACTTCAACTAGCAATAAAAAGAATGAGTCAGTGATTAGTGTCTTAATGGCACATTAGCAACAAGAGCTGGCCATTTCATGCAGTAATGATGTTAACAGTAACGAATTACATCAATAAAACTAGGCGTTAAATCAGTGCTAAAAATAAACAAGTAATTTGAGCAAAGCTCACGACATGCACGACAGCCTTAGCAGTTCCTATTTACAGGTTGTCTTGATCTATCTATATCCATTTCGATGCAATTCACTCTTGAAATCTACACTGCAGCCACAAATTGCAAACAAGTAATTTGAGCAAAGCTCATTAGACGCGCGACAGCCTTAGCAGTTCATATTCGCAGGTTGTCTTGATTTAACTCTATCCATTTTGACGCAATTCACTCTTAAAATCTACGCCGCAGCCACAAATTGCAGAAAAACACTAAAACCCCTATTTCAGAAATTCAAGATCATTCAAGGTCATCGATGTTTACACCAATAAAAAGCTTGTCACTATATTGCTTGTTACGATATGCAGCATGTCTCTGCCGATCTGCAACCGTTTTCAAGTTACACGAGCCAATAGCGGTAAAACAACTACTTGTAGATTCTTAAAAATGTACGTTCTATGCTAAAAAATGTCATGCACAAAATGTCCAGGTCTATCTCCAGCCATTTCGGCGCAATTCACTCTTATAATGCGTGTCACAGCCAAAAATCGCAGAAAAGTTCATTAAAAACCC
>Ga0209367_1006166_pt1 | contig 16617 bp, 11 predicted proteins | sample WorMetLIZISLAND2_FD_187412 | JGI IMG/M metagenome (GOLD analysis project Ga0209367, IMG submission 187412) | Marine gutless worms symbiont microbial communities from Max Planck institute for Marine Microbiology, Germany - Olavius geniculatus... ... | reverse complement strand
GTCTAAGCGAGAGCAGACCAGGGAAGAAGCGACTGATTTGGCTATATCATCAGTGATGGCCGAACGAATATGGCGGAGTGACCGAATGTGATAATAAGCAGATTTGCAGATGGAGCTAATGTGTTTATCCAAAGATAGGTGACAGTCCAGAGTGACACCGAGAATCTTTATGCTGTCAGACAATAAAACTGAGCAACCAGACGCGGTTTCACGCCATAAAATGCCTTTTGGGGGTTACAAAATTTAATTTCAACATTTTAACCTATTTTTCACAAAAATATGAAAAACTACAATGGCGCCTATAGGGAAAATTAGACAATGATTTAAACCATCATAAATCCGGCTATGTATAAGATAGAGTCGTAGTTTTTGGTTCTAGGGTATGGTTTTCGAGGTCGGCCAATTTAACGTTGTCATTTATATTTACCCTGATTAACGCCCGTTGCCATGGCAACGAAATTTGGGACGAGGTCGGTTTATTTTGGTATGGGCAGACTCTTGCGCAATTATTCGATAGCGCACATAGGCCTACGCACCCCCAAAAATCACACGTTAAATGTACGAACAAGTAATTTGAGCAAAGCTCACGAGACGCGCGAAAGCCTATAGCAGTTCCTGTTCGCAGGTAATCTTAGTCTATCTCCATCCATTTCGTCGTAATTCATTCTTTTGCAGACAAAAATCGCCAAAAAATCACGTTAGATCAATATGTTTAGCGTTCAAGATCATTCAAGGTCATCGATGTTGATAAATTTAAAAAACCTGTCACCAATGTTTGTTATGATAAGCAGCATGTCTGTGCCTATCTGCAACCAGGTTCACGCTACACGCGATAATAGCGGTAAAATAACCACTTTTTAGGGAGGTAGCTGTTTTTGACGCCCGCCTGCGCCGGTCTCCTTGAACCTAGGAGGTCGGGACTTGGACTGCTAAAATCTACGTTGAATGCTGAAAATTTCATATGCAGGTTGTCCTGGTCTATCTACAGCCATTTCGTCGCAATTCGGTGTTGAAATGTGCGCTGCATCAAAAAAATTGCGAAAAATTCACTAAAAACCTCTTTTTGAGGGGTTCAAGGTCGTTCAAGGTCATCGATGTTGGTGAATCCAAAAAGCCTGCCACCAGTGCTTGTTATGATAAGCAGCATGTATGTACCTATCTGCAACCGTTTTCACATTATTCGAGCCAATAACGACAAAATGACGTATTTTTAGGGGGGTACCCCTCTTTGACGCCATAGTTCGAAGGGAACCCCTGCACCCAGTGGCACGAAATTTTGTCTCGATAAACTAGACACCTTGGGGCAGCCCACAGTGAAGATTTCGTGATCCTAACTTGCCCCGTTTTGATACAGATCACGAGTGTGACGGACGGACGGACAGACGGACAGACGCCCAGACGATGGCAAAGACGCGCGAAGCATCCTGCTTTCGCGCGTAAAAATCGTTATTATCTACCAACAAAAACATTTCTACATTTACTAACATTGCTATAATTAACCAATCAGACGTCAGATTAGTATGACATTCTAAAAGTTATTATTGTTATTATTGTTATAAGCTAGAGCACTCTTTGACGAGTAACAAAGTGTTACGAACCGTTCCAAGCTGTCTTTCCGAAGCCAATGACATAGCAGACATTGAACTGATGGAGGTCGACATCTGGTGACGGAAGACAGATCGGACGGACGGTATCGGTGTAGGTTACAGGACGCTTCAGCTTTAGCAGAGCGACGTCAGCAAAGTTTTCAGCAACTCGCTTGTTGACCGGATGAGGAATCACTTTGGACACGCCGACTCTGACAACATCACCGCCTTCCGAACCCGACGTTCGAATTCCTCCAAGTCGTACGTATACTATCGACGGTTCAATAGGATCTCCGTCGTTTCTACAGACCATAGCACTCAACGTGAACAATAAACTTCAGAGACAGCTTGTCCAATGTCACCAACATATGGTAAAGAGTTAACCTAGCTATCGCTAAGAAAAGCCGACCGTATACCGTCTACGTCCGAAGCCCAGCCTCCGATTTTCAGTCAAGAGAGAAAGCGATATGTCAGATGTGAGACAGTTCCATGCACGCTATGTTACTGGAACGCTGTCTCGAATGCTACAGTAAACGCTAGTATAAAAGGCATCGCACGTGGTCATTTCGCCAAGTGATATAAACAGCCACAAAATTATATCCCGTTTACACGATGAAGCAAACACCAATCAAACATGAAGCAATTAGAACACACGTTGTGCACCTGTATGTTGAATACGTTTGCATGACGTCTGCTTGATGTTTGCTTCATCGTGTAAACGGAGTATAAATGAACAAGGAAAATATCGGACGCAAGTTTTGCAAATATTTTTCACAATAAAAACGCTTTGCTCGGAAAAACACGCTACAGCCTATACAGTTCATGGTGCAGTACTGACCTTCAAGGTCATTCAAGGTCAATGGTTTATATTTTATTTGAAAGCCAGTATGCGACTTCTTATTAGTGATCAATAGCAACTTAGGCCCTATCTCGCACCGTTTAGCCGCAATAGCCTTCAAGGTCATCCAAGGTCAATGATTACCATCTAATTTATCAGGGCGTATGCTACTTCCTATTAATGATTAATAGTATCCTAGGTCGTATCTATCACATTCTCCGAGATACGGCCACTTATATAAAGCTTTAATCATCAGACTAAAAAGTGCGGCCAAACCGCTGCAGATGGAAACATAGTTACTATTGACAGCCTATAAAAATTGCAACCGCCCTATTTGATGGTACCATCGCAGACCCCTTTACAACTTACCGTTTAGCCATAATACCGCACGATTGGCATTGCATAGTGCGTTATGACCCTTCTAGGTCATTCAAGGTCAACGATTTTCATCTAATCTGACAGGGCGTATGCCACTTACTATTAGTGATTAATAGTAACCTAGGCCATATCTCTTACCACTTGCTAGATACGACCACTTATAGCTTTGAACATTCCAATCAAAACTGCGGCCAAACCGCTGCAGATGGACACATTGTTACTATCGACAACCTATAGGAAGTCGCACCGCCCTATCCGCTGGTACCATCGCAGATCCCCTATGACTTACCGTTTAGCCTCAATACATTCGTAAGAGACGGACAGAGAGACGGCGGACGGACGAACGACAAATCATGCCAATAGCTCGACCTTTACTAAAGTACGGTCGGCTAAAAGTGGACAAATGGCTCGATATAAACCGGGATCTACACAGTTTCGTCGACCGTTGATATCGCCATAAACTACTCATACAGCGTAGGTCGTGTAGCGGCTATCAACGTTAAAGGTGGTGGTGTTATAGCTCTTAATGGAAGCCTATTTTAGAGCTACGGAGCGTCATTTGCCGTATGGGATCCCACAGTGTTACCTGCCACCCGACACAGGTGAACGCGCCCCGTCTTAACCCCAGCCAGATAGGCCGGTACTCGATTTACCTACCTTGAAGGGATGGAAAGCTGAGTTGACCTAGGCAGCTAGTTACATACCGAGATGGTTTACCTGCCCGCAGGCAGTCACCCATCACAGTACTAACCCGGCCCGGCGTAGAGTAACTTTGTTGATCGAATGAAATGCGTTACCACTAAGCCACGCCATCAACCCAACGGTAATGATAGATCGTAATACCCCGTTTACACGATGGAGCAAACATCGAGCCAGCTCGTCGAGCCAGCTTTATCGCATAAACGGGATATAAAAAAGCAACAGATCGACGAACTTCGTCCAGTCTTCTGCTTACAAATTGTTGTACGTACACAACGCAGTGTGCCGCAGCTAGGACCCACTGGTTATTGAGCAGCGATCCACCGCAGTGAACTAGCGGCGCATGCCAAGGCCAGTCGCCACGTGCTGCGCGCTGACCTTTGACGACACGTGGAGATATGTTCCTGATGTTTGGTGAACGACGACCACACTCAACTGTCTCTAGCATAAACATATTACAAGAACCCAGCTGTCGCTTACATAACTTGCCAACGCAACATTCCGGCAAGGCCAGCAAAATATTGCTAGTAAGCCTAAACAATTCGCAATTCAGTATTTGAGTACAGTTAGTAAGTAACTCTATTTGGCGAATGGGAGTTTGCAAAAAAGGTCTTGCTTATACGGAGTAGTTATCGGTCAATAATTCTATTTACTTGTTCATGCAGTTTTCGGTAACACGCATACCGTTTGGCCACAATACCACAATACATGCGTTACAGACAACAGACTACGGACAGAGACGTGTACCCATACTGCTGGACCTTAACGGTCGATCAAACATGTTACGCCTTCTGCATCGCGTCAGAGAAATCAAGTACAAGTTCACATCAGACCACAGAGCAACACTACAGGGTGCGGCAAAAAAGTGGACCCCTAAAGTTTTTTGCTGTTTTCTCAGCAACCGTTTGGAATTGTAATTTGAAATTGTACACATTTATTTACTAAAACATTCTACATTTAACTGCCAAGTAACATTTGATTCCGTTGAAAAACGACGATGTTACGGACTTTTTAACGTGATCGCCTACCGATTTTTTAACGTTACGGCTACAACACCAATTTAATAACATCGTTGAAACAACACAGTTACATAATGATCAAATGCCAGAATTCCATTGTCACTGCGACTGTTCGAAGTGTTCACCACCAGCTCCAAGCAACAACACCAGTCTCCAGTCGCCTTATTTGAGAAATCTTTTACAGCCTTGTCAATCGGTCCCTGTAGCAGGTTGCCCCAGATAACCTGAAGCGCTTCTTTGAGTTTGGCGCTTGTTTTCAGCTTTGTTTTAAGCTTGCAGTAAGCATCCAACATTGCACCCCATACGTCATAGTCCATTGGGTTTATATTCGACGAATTTGGAGGCCATTGGTTTTTTGTGGTGAAATCTGGACAGCTGGCCCGCAGCCAGTTCTGTGCACTGCGCGGCGTTGCGCGCTGTGTGTGCTGACGCACCGTCCTGCTGGAAGATGAATCCAGTGGGGAGCCGGCGATTGCTTTAAAGGAACGATAATTTAGTGATAATTTATAAGCAATATAAATTGCTGTTTATAAAAACGTCACTGTGACGTCATCAACAGTAACGTGTAACCAATTTTTGAAAATTAAATAGCATTTTTAGCATGAACATTTTTGAATGCCGAAAAATCGGTAGATGGTCATGTTAAAAAGTCCATAGTTTCGTCGTTTTTTAACAGAATCACATTTTACTTGGCAGTTAGATGTAGAAGGTTTCATTAAATAAAGCTGTAAAATTAATTACATATTACAATCTCAAACGGTTGCTGAGAAAACGGCGAAAAAATTTAGGGGTCCAGTTTTTCTGCCGCACCCTGTATACCGGTTCGGTGATGTGTTTGATAACACATTTACACAGACGCTTGTCCTATTATCTTTGTCATACAGTCATACTAGACATCAAACGTGGTAGATATCATAGTCCATAGTCGTTTTCCGACTGCGAACATCTTGATTTGTTCCGGAGATTCTGGCTCGAAATACTAAGTTGTCCTTAGTCGCCTTAAAATTTTATGTTTTTATTACCTATTTTAAGAGAAATTCTCCAAATTTTAAAAGTGGGTTTAGACTCATACCAATTTCCCGATCATATGGCAAACTTTTACGGCGATCAAAAGTTGGAGCCATGAGACTTTTTTCAAACATTGGAAGAAAACAATGAAAAGAAAAAACATTGAAATTTCAGAGTACCGCAGCCTTTATATTATACCTGTAGTTGCGGTCGTCATGCTGTCGGTCAGTGTAGTTGCTGCAGTCTGCTATTCGGTAGTAACCGTCTGCAGAGTACTTCTACTGTCTACGAAACATACACACGGACACTCGGACAAAAGCCTATGCGATAGCTAATACTCCGTTTACACGAGGAAGCATACACGAAGCACACATAACCACAATATATCCAAACTTTTTTTACTATGAAGTAGTAGCGAGTAAAATAATTTTAATACCTTTTGAGTTAACCGTTGTCATCAGTCTCATCATTACCGCAGATAACAGCAACAGTACTCTCAACGACGCTGCCATGTTGACGATTTACCTATGTTACATCACGTAGTCAATTACGCGTCGGCGTCCGTATCAGCGACAGCAATACACTGTGTCCGGAAAAAAGTAACCTAGACATCGTACAATAAAAATGTCAAAGCTAAACGAGTTCAAATAAAATTTCGTACGATTAATCCCCAATAAATTACTAAAAAATATTACCGAATTTCGTTTGAAGATATTATTTTTAAACGCAGTTACGAATTGTTGAATATCCCGTTGTTGGCTGCAGTCTTTTGTAACAAGAAATCTGAGCTAATGCTCATGAGACGCGCGAGAGCCTAAAGCAGTTCCTGTTCACAGGTAATCTTGGTCTATCTTCATCCATTTCGTCGCAATTCACACTTCTGCAGTCAAAAATCGAAAAAAAATCACCAAAACACCTATTTTTAGACTTCAAGGTCATTTAAGGTCATCAATGTTGACATTTCTAAGAAGCTCGTCGCAGTGCTGGTTATGATAAGCAGCATGTTTGTGCCTATCTGCAACCATTTTCACGTTAGGCAAGCCAACAGCAAATAAATAAGCATTTTAAGAGGGGTACCCCGATTTGACATCCGCGTGCGCAGGCCTCCTTGAGCCTAAAGAGTCCGAACTCGGATTGCTAAAATCTACATTCAATGCCGAAAATTTCACATGCAAGTTGTCTAGGTCTATCTTTAGCCACTTCGGCGCAATTCACTCTTGAAATGTGTGTCGCAGCCCGAAATCGGGAAAAATTCAATGAAACCCTTTATTTTGGGGCTTCAAGATCATTCAAGGTCATCGACGTTGACATTCCTAAGAAGCTCGTTGCAAGTGCTTGTTATCATAAGCAGCATGTATGTGCCTATCTGCAACTATTTCCACGCTAGACAAACCACTAACGGTAAAATAACGTCTTTTTAAGGGAGTGTCCCTCTTTCATGCCCTTGTTCTAGGGAACCCTCTCATTAGCGTTATGAAATTTTGTCACGAAATACTACAGACTCTATGCTATCATATGGTAAAAACCAGAAGTCTTTATCTCACATATGCTCGAAACGGTACCGGGTTGTGACGGAGAGACGGACGGACAGACAGACAGAATTACCATAGCTAATACGCGCTATGCTAGCTCTCGCGCGTAAAAACGGTTGCAGATCACCATGGGCCATGCTGTCTATCACAACAAGCAATAGTGACGAGCTTTTTAGTCGTATAAACATCGATGACTATGAAAGTCCCTGAACTTCTAAAATAAGGGGTTTTTATTGATTTTGCGATTTTCGGCTGCAGCGCACACTCCAAGAATGAACTGCGACGAAATGGCTGGAGATAGACTGACAGTTTGCGAACAGGAACTGCTATAGACTTTCGCGCGTCTCTTGAGCATTAGCTCAAATTTCTTGTTTTAACTGATAGCGTATATAAACTTCTTCACAGTCAACTGTTCAGCCAGTTATAGAATAACACATCATAGCTTTACTTACTTGAGGTACGTAATCTGTCTGAAAGTGTGTCTCTGAAAATTAACTGCAGTTATTTGCGGAGCTATAGGCTATATGTGCAGATCGGTGATCGATTAATATCAATATATTAATATATGCTTAGCTTATGCAAACTTGTCAGTACATCAGCGATGAAATCACGAGTCGTACTTCACTAATCTTGACCAACGGAATGCCAACCTGAGTACTTAGGCCTGTGATAAACCGAACATCAAAAAAACTCAAGAAAACTAGAAATTTGGAACAGGGCTTAACCTGAGTCCGTTCGGCGCTCTAAGTTCGATTGGGGGAGAGTTAGGGGTTGAAATTTCATTTGCAGCAAAGTCACGTGGCCAGAACAGAATGGCATTATTCTATATAGCGAAACGTTGAACTTGGATGGTTTGAAATAAGACCACAAAACTTTGTTGTTAGTGAGTCCAAGTTCACTAAGTTTTTTGCATTCGACTTGGAATAAATCGTAGTTGAAAAATCCGTTTTCCGTTTATCGATATCTCTATCTCGTCCCGAGATATATGCGATTAATTTTAAAGTTGTCCGAAAACGCGCGCACTGTCGATTTTGATTATGTCGAAATGAGCAAACATAGCTTCGTGGTTGGTTAATGGACCAAAGTTTGCCAATTTTTTTGCGTTTAATGCCGGAGGGTAGACCCCTAATACTCTGTTTACGCTATCGAGCAAACATCAAGCAGACATCCAGCAAGCATCGAGCAAACATCATCCTTCTTTTAGGACATTGGCTCTGCCGCTAGGATAGTCGACGGTATTGGTTGCCAGTGACCTTCATGGTCATCCAAGGTCGATGATTTTTATATAATTCAAAAGCCAATATGCCACTTCCTATTAGTGATCAATAGTAACCTAAGCTTTGTCTTGCACCGTTTAGCCTCAATATTGCGTAACGACTTTCAAACCATTTAAGGTCAATAATCAATTCCACCTTATCTGACAATAATATGGCAATTCCTATTAATGATTAATAGTAACCTTGGCCGCATCTCTCACCGTTTCCGAGATATGGCCAGTTTTTCATTGAATTTTTTACCCCTACCCTTCATTCAACCCCCGATTTAAAAATGTTCCAGTTGCACTAAATCGCTGAAATTTGCACGCATAGATTTAAAGCACATGGCTAATATTCATATAAAAAGATTTCCCCTACAACCTAAAGCTTAGCCACAATACATCCGTGACAGACGACAGACAAACAGACAGACGGACAGACGAACGACAACCATGTCAATAGCTCGATCGTTACTTAGTACGGTCGGCAAAAAATCGATCTACACGGTGTTTCATAAAAAAGGACCCCTTTTTCTTTCTTTCATACTTCACTCAAATGATGATCAATTTACATGAAATTTTCCACCAGTTGTAGCGGAAGAAATACTACTTCAAAACATTTCAACAAAATATGGAAGTTGATTAAACATTCTTTGCTAGTCGTGACGTAACGCTGAAGTCATGTGTTACGGGTACAAGCTTACAAGTTGCAACTCTCAACTAGTGCTGTCAGTTGCTACCCTGCTCCAATGGTGAAGAATCTGGTTCGTTTACGACAATTTTTTTGAAATTTTACAGTTACAGCTACAAAAACGTGCTAAGTCATCGTTTTTACGTAGGGTCTATCTGTGGGGATTATAGGCCTAGTTGGACTTTCACATGTTCGAGCAAGACAGTGCACTAACACATCGAGCTTGCGAGAAGGTAGAGTTTTTTGGATCGAGAGACGCCCAATTTCATTTCCCGATGTTGCTCAAAGGTGACACGATAAACATTTTTTATTAGCGAACCAGATTAAGTTCACCATTGAAGCAGGGCAGCAACTGGCAGCACCAGTTGAGACAAGCAAGCTTGTACTCACGACACACTGTGATGTCAGCATTATGTCACGACTAGCAAAGAATATTTAATCAACTGCCATATTTTGTTTAAATATTTTGAATTAGTATTTTTTCAGCTACAACCGCTAAAAATTTTTGTATAAATTTATCATCATTTGAGTGAATTATGAAAAAACAGAAAGGGGTCTTTTTTATAAAACACCGTGTATATTTGCCAAAGTTATCACAAAAAAATAAGCATGCTTTACTTTTTCTGGCACGCGGTGTAATAGTGTATTTTATAGGCCTACTGCTTTCTGCGTTGTGCTACTTATGTGCACGTGTAACCACACAGTAAATGCATGAAATAAATGAATGAGTCGCATATACATTTACGAATATAATAATCATACAAAACATTTATTTGGCGCAGCTTAACGTGCAATCTACATATAATATACAACCGAAGCATCCGTATTTCCATCGTTCGTTCAGTCATAACTGGAAGCGGTGCCAGATTTTCACATATCCGTAGGGCATGCGTTGCCGAAACGTTTTTTGTGTCGGGGAAATTTTTCGATCGAGCGTTTCGCATTTTTTCTCACAAAAAAAGTTTCCTTACCGACGGTGGGGATTACATGGGATCAAATGGGAGGCCAAGACAAAAAGGGAGCATGTCCCTGACAACATAATAATTGTCCGACAATAAATAATTGAGCCATTTAAGACTTGTGGGTCTTAAAGACTTAAATGCAGAGAGGGGTGAATTTCGACACCTTTTGTGGTTTATTTTGGCGGTACTTAAGACCGGGTGGGGGTTGGTAGCCCCAAATATCTGGATCTACTGCGTCTTTGAGAACATATTAACACCGAAATAACAGACAAGCGAAAACTATGTACAACTAACGACAAGTTCGGGCCACGCTTTGAGTTCGGTCCGACACTGTGCATAGTTGGATCGTGCCGACAATGCTACGTTAATTATTTAATTAACTGTCGTTTTCCCCGTGTAGCAGATGTCCCGTAAGCGCATTGTAATAATTGTATTCTGCAAGCGGCTGCAGTTTTGTGGCGACTAAACAACGAATCGGACCGAAATCTAGCGCGAAAACAAAAACCGAAAGTTCTAACACGTTTGATCACGTGACCAGTCAGTCGACCTGTTCCGTTCTCCTATTCGATGTACACCGCGTGCAGCGCTTGTATCATCAGAATCGTTGTTATTTTCATTAAATAAGCAAAAGAATCGCTTCAGTCGTCATCTCAGTTCTCTTGTCCAAATTGGCGATGCAGAATGACCGGAAGAAGAAAGAAGTGAACCGGAAGCGAAGTCGGAAGAGGGCGTGGCTTCTTTCGCCCTCGTGCGCACTCGCTTTGCGATCTACGGAAGGTTCCAATATTATGCTGTTGGTGGCTGCTCTTTTTCCTGAATGGTTGAACGTCTATCGAAGAAATTGGGACAAACAGTAGAAATGTGACTGCAGCCGACTACTGCCGACCAGCTTCTGAAACAAAAATAACACACGCAAAAACGTCACACAATTTACGACTAATATGCTATTTTCAGTTTCAGTAGTTTCGTGTAGCCTAACTGTAGTAATTTTGAACATTTAAAAAGTTTTAAAGAGTTAGAACTTGTCTATTTACTCGTAGCTCCTCTGCTACGTAACTTATCTTAAGAGCTACAAAGAGCCACCTGCCAAATGGGATCATGCAGTGTTACCTGCCACGTAACACAGGTGAACGCGCCCCGCTTTAACGCCAGCCAGTTATGGGGGTGTTTACACGATCCGGCATTTATGCAGCTAGCTGGAAGTTCTATGGTAATTAGGAGGACGGGCGGGTTCTTCTTCTTTTCCAATAATGCACATATCCTCTTGCGAGTAATGTCGTGCATGGCAGAGGTGCATGAAGTGCCGGGAACAACTGTTGAACTCCAGACAGAACAGATAAAAGCGTGCAAAATGTGCTGCTGATAAAAACAGGGTGGATCTAATCTGTAACCACAGATTTAAATATTAATGATATTGGTGATAGGCATATTGGAAATCCTATATAACACGTAGGCCTATCAGCTGTGGGCTAAGCCTAGGCCCGCCTACGGCTTAGCCCACAGCTGATAGGTGGGGGGGTAAGCAGCTGATAGGCTGATATGGGGCAGGGTTCCATCAGGCCAGCTGGATGTTTGCTGGACGTTTGCTGGAACTTTGCTGGAAGTTTGCTGGATCGTGTTACAAACACCCTATTAGGCCGGTACTCGATTTACCTACCCGAGTGACGCAGACAACAGGTTGTCTGGGAGCCGAGCCTTCATGGCGGGGCACAATTCTTGTTAAAATAGGTAAACCTATTATAAATTTAAGAAAATAATTAAAACGGTTTTCACCAGATCTCATACTTAAAAGCTATGATGCAACAAATTCGATTTTGACAGTGCGCCCCCAGATATACTATAGCTAGAATTTAGATGTTCTGGGTTTACTTGTAAAGAAAGAAAAAAGGAAAGAGGTTGAAGAAGTATAGAGAAAAAAAGATGGACAGAAGGAGAAAATGGGAGAAGAGAGAAAAGAAAGAAAAAAACAGAAAAGGAAACGAAAGGGCAAAAAAGGGAAATAAAAGGAAAAAGCGAGAAAGAAAAAAGAAAGAAAATGAGGTCCTCTGTTCACATTTTGGCTACGCCACTGCTTACCCCCGGACAGATAGAAGGCTGAGTTGACCTTGATGGTTGGTTATAAAGATACAGGTGAACGCAAGCGACGAAACATATACGCAGCGGATGTAAGGAAAGTATCTCGGTATCTATGGCTATATACGCAACGAACGCAAAAGATGCAGCTGCGGACATTGGCGTCCACTCCATTGACAGTCAAAAGCAGGATGCCTCCGGAAAAAATGGGAGAAAAAAAATAGCAAAATGTGAATATTTCTGGCGGCAAATTGTTGGTGAACCACCCCCGCCAAATGTTCAAAATCTGTTGCCACAAAATGACTTTTGAAAACCTTAATGCGTTTGCGGCCAGGGCCCAGAGAACCTCTATAGCGGAGCGTACAGCGCTCTTGCGTTGAGCCATATGCAAGGAAAAAGAGTGCTAAATCGTCCAAACCTTGCTCCCAAAAGTGTTGAAGAATGGTTGTCGTAATATGCGTTTTAAAAGCTGCAAATAAATCGGAATGCGTTCGTTGCGTTTAGGGATTGCAATCCCGTGATCCCGAATCCCGCGATCCTGGTTTTTCGGAATTTCAAGATCACAAAAATGAGTTTAAATTGTACTTTTTCGTGTGTTATATAATACAAAATAATTTTTTTAGCCATTTTATGAATAAAATATTTCATAATTATGCTCATGTAATACTCCGTGCTGTACACTGTAATTTGTATTTTGATAGTCACAGTCACTCCCTACAGTTCGGGCATGTTTTCCGTAGGGGCCTATACTTCATCCTACGCATGAAATAACTCATCTGGGGATACCAAAATCACGACCAATCTGTAATCCCCATCCCTAAACGGGATCCCGGAATCCCGGGATTACAAATTTCCCAATCTCGGATCCCGGGATTGAGAATTTAATTCCGGGATTGCAGTTACTAGTTGCGTTCTGTTGGGTGGAAACTCAGTTGCAACACCACTTTATATCGAGCCACTATAGGATTGAACTCACGCGGTTATTGCTGCTGATGAATCTGGACGGACAGACGGAGCTAATCGTCGTCGGGGTGGTCGATGTGACGATGCTGTTTATCAAAGTGCTCGGCGTGGTCATGACCTGCAACAGCCATGTAATAAACGTTAGTACTAAGGCCCGCAGTTTTCTGCGGAAAATTCGGCCAAATTCTGCGGCCCAGTTTGCACAAAATCGTCCAAATTCCGCAACTAACCGCGGCCTACCGTTTGTGAGTAAACTGAGCTCTATCCTGTTCGGAGTCATCAGTTATACCCCATTTACACGATCGAGCAAACGTCGAGCAAACGTCGAGCAGACATCGAATAAACATCGAGCAAACATCAAGCAGGTCTGATGGAACCCCACCCCTTGGCTCAAATGTAGGCATAGGCTTAGCCCACAGCTGATCACGTGTTATATACGCCTTCCAAAGTTCCAATTACAACCCACCCGCCCTTCTAATTAGCATGCTAATTACCATAGCTCGTCGAGCTAGCTGGATGAATTCTAGCAAACATCGAGCAGACGTCGAGCAATTAGCACGTGAATTTTGAATACATTTGCTCGACGTTTGCTCGATGTTTGCTCGATCATGTAAACGTGGTATTACTAAAGGCTGGCATTGCGCTGAGTTATGCTAGCTACATACAATCGTTTTTATTACGCGCGATAGCAGAATGCATAACGCGTCTTAGCCATCGTCTAGGCGTCCTTCTGTCTGTCTGTCACACTCGTGATCTGTATCAAAACGGTGCAAGGTAGGATCACGAAATTTTTACCCTGGGCTGCCCCAAGGACTCTAGTTTTTAGTGAAAAAATTTCGTGCTCGTGGGTGAGGGGGTTCCCCTCGAACAAAGGCGTCAAAGAGAGGTAGCCCATAAAAGACGTTATTTTGCTACTATTGGCTCTTATAGGGTGAAAACGGTAGCAGATACGTACAGACATGCTGCTGCTTATCATAGCAAACACTAATGACAGGTTTTTTTTAAAAAAAAAATGTATTAACATCGATGACCTTGAACGACCTTGAACCCCCAAAGTGGTTTTTAGTAAATTTTTCGCAATTTTTGGATGCAGCGCACATTTCAACACTAAATTGCGACGAAATGGTTGGAGATAGACTAAGACAACCTACGTATGTAATTTTCAGCATTGAGCGTAGATTTTAGCTGTTTAAGTCCCGACCCCTTAGGTCCAAGGAGGTCTGTGCAAGCAAGCGTGAAAGAGAGGTACTCCTCTAAAAAGTGGTTATTTTACTGATATTGCCTCGTCTAGCATGGAAACAGTTGCAGATATGCACAGACGTCCTGTTTATAATAACAAGCACTACTGATGAGCTTCGTACCTTGAACCCACGAAATAGGGGTTTTTAGTAATTTTGTTAGCGATTTCAGGCAGCGACACACATTCTAAGTTTAAATTTCGTATAAAATTATTATTATTTTATTGCATGCCGTACACGAATTGCCAAAGTGGTAGGACCGCTGCTATCGCGCGTCACGTGAGCTTTGCTCAAACTACTCGTTTTCAAACGTGCGATCTGCAACGACTATGAGCAGGCTACCTTCAGCGTCGTAGTGGTGTTCCACGATCTCCCCGCGGTGGTCTTCGTCGTCTTCGTCTTCATAGTGATGATATGCGTCTTCTTGGTGACGAGAGTGGTGCGTGTCCAAGTGCTCCAGAGACATATGCATCTCGGCGCACTCGTGCAGCGACGCCTGACAGCAAGCAACAAGGTTAATAGGTAAGGCCCAGATTCCATTACGCCGACTTTCATTAATACTCTCCCGCGGGGAAAGTCGCCGACACAAACCATCTCGACATGTTGACAAGTCAGCGACAAACCCGTTTGTGTCGCTTTAATGCAATTTAGTACGTTACAATGCACGGTGACACAAATAACGAAAGTCGGCGACATTTTATGTCGCCGACTATCAAGATTTGTGTCCGGACTTTGTCGCAAAGTCGGCGTAATGGAATTTGGGCTTAAGTAAGTAAAACCCAGCTGGCATTGGTATTATTCGTCACCATTTTATTTGTAAAGCCCCAGTCGTCAATTCCCGAGGGCTGAAATATTAAACTACAGAAATTATGTCAGGAATGGTTACGATGCGGCTCGGAAATTGCGAATGTGTCAACTAGGCATGCCGCGTTGAAGCGTTGGACGGTAACCGACAAGCGCTGGAAGAAGAACGTCGTTTCACGGGGGTCCGTCGTCACCTCGGTCAAACGCCTTCTGATTTGTGCCAAGAACTCCTGGGTGCTGACACTCATGGGGGCAAGTGTTTCCAGTGTCACCGGAAACAAAATCGTGGACGCCGCAGAACATGTCTGTCTACTTCTAGGCGCCATATACACCGTGTCTCAAAAACGAGCCATTTTTATTTTATGGATAGCTCCGTGAGACTTTGGCAATTTCAATAATTTTTGGCACGCAACACTAAAAAAATTGACGTAAGCAATGATAATTATGCCCACTTCACCTTAACGTTGCTGCTACACTACCTTGTAAAATGCGGAAGTCGTATCGTTTAGTCGTTTAAAACAAAGAATTTATACTCGGACAATTTTTACGGAATTTGGGTTTTATTGAGACACGGTTTTACTAGCATACTGAACGCGTTTAAGGTTATCAACAGTTAACATGCTGCTATAAATACTTAACTTGCTCACTTAAGACATATACCTCATTTAAACGAAGCAGCATACATGAAGCAGACGTAGAGCTAGCTTCGTGTATTAAGCCAGCTCTAAGAGTGCACGACGTGTGCTCCAAGTTTGGTTTGCTTCATGTTTGCTTCATCGTGTAAACACCCTATAAACTACTGCAGCATTCAACACAGTTTACACACAGCAGGTTCGGACGAAAACCGGCAATGAAAAATAATTAAGGAGGTCGCGTTTTCACCGAGACGATCCCCACATACAGAAACTCAATCTGGTGGAATAACCCCATATGTAGCAACAGTGCATACCTCCTCGACAATGTGGCAGTCGGCACGGTCGTCGTCTCCGTGATCCCACTCGCACACGAATGTCAGCACTACGTCACCACGCCGATGTCGCTCCGACATCATCACCAATTTCTTGGTTCCGTACACGTAGCTACCTTTCAAGTCGCCCTCCAGATGAATCTATAGCATACAGACGTTATATGCAAGAAGCTCGGCGACCGCTCAGAGAACAGAACGTCAACACAACGCCGCCATTCCGCAGTTGCCCACAGTTTCGCTTGTGTGCGTACTCGAAACATGTCCTCCCGGTGACGTTAGTATAAAAGTTACAGACGTTATTTTAGTAGTCGTCGTCCGTTTCCTTAACACACTCGGCCAGACACCAGTTTACACTGCCAGATCACGGATACGGGGCTTGTGCATCGCGCGGTGTGCCTGTTTGCGTCCCAGCTGTTGCTGTTACTTATTGCGTTTACCCGCGGAGGGATGGCCAGGCTGAGTTGACCTGGGTGGCTGCCGACATTCACCCATCCAAGTACTAGCATGGCCCGGCGTTGATTAACTTCGTTGATGTAACCAGTAATGTTGACGACTAAGCCAAACCGCCACACCGCAGAACACTAATACGAAATACTCATACATG
>Ga0209367_1006165_pt1 | contig 16618 bp, 11 predicted proteins | sample WorMetLIZISLAND2_FD_187412 | JGI IMG/M metagenome (GOLD analysis project Ga0209367, IMG submission 187412) | Marine gutless worms symbiont microbial communities from Max Planck institute for Marine Microbiology, Germany - Olavius geniculatus... ... | reverse complement strand
CAGGGGCGGGGGTAGATGCGGTAGAGGGTGTCGCGCAGGCCGCTGTGTGGCAGCACGGGTCTGCGCGTCGTCACGTGACGCAGAGCATCCTCGAAGCTCATCGCGGGGTTCTCGGCCAGCACGAAACCGACGCCGACGCAACCAGCACGACCGAACCCGTACCTGTGTCATGTACACACACCGGCACAGTGGCAGGGGAAACAGAATTATTGCCCAACCCTCCCCTCTCTAATTTTAGGCTCTCGAAAAATTGTCGGAAAATTCCCTTAACGCAAAATTTTCGTCCAAGAATGCCAAACTCAATGTTGAAATCCCCATTTTAAAACATATCAAGACAACTTTGAAATTTTTTGGCGTCGTGGCAAAAGGGCAGAAGAGGGGACATTGTCCCAAAATTTTGCCATATCGAAAAAATGTCAAAAATAGTCTACTTGTTGTAAAATTTCTTGTAGGAAAATTTTCATCCATTTGGGATTTGGTGCCAAAATCCCTCCATTTTTGGGATAATTTGAAAACAAAATCGAAACTCAGAGTATCTTTATTTTCCTCTGTCACGAATTTGCAGTGTTTGTCGAAAATTGCAGCTTTTTGTTCCGTCTACTTTTTTAACGCACGACGCCGCTAGTGATGCACCGCCGTGACAGACATATTCCACGTTTCAAGAAACCGGACCCTGTTACATATGGAAATACGTTACCCTAACAATTCTGGTTTAGTATCAACAAAATTCTGGTATAAAAAATTATTATCCAATAAGCACTTTTGTTCGAAACATTAACAAGAAACCCAGCTGTCGCCAGTGTGGGACGACCGTGCCGCCTACATCCAAACACCAGCGTGGTGATTTCCCTGAATGAGTACAGTTCGATACACGCTATGGTGACGCTGCTATATCAAACGCTAACGTTAGGTAATTCGTTGGCAGCATTCGCAGCAACTTTGCATTGAAAAATTGCTGCTAAACCGTTGCAGTTACAGATATGGTTACTATTGACAGCTTATAAGTACTCATCATCGCCCTATAAAACGGTACCATTGCCGACCCCCTACAACGTACGGTTTGGCCACAGTACATTTGTTACAGACGACGACAGACATACGACAGACGATACATCGTACCCAAGGTTCGACCTAACGATTGGTCAAAGACAAAGAGTACCAGCTGAGGTTTTCCTGAGGCACCCGCAATAGAGACAACTGCTTCCACTGCCCGGTAATACTTTAACGAATGACGAATGTCTACGGTTGCAAAACCATACTACCAAGTTTTGTAGTCTACTACTACTACGCAATTATTATACTTAGTGCGTATATACTTGCTGTAGATGAGTATGGATGGCGTAGTGGCGTCTGGAGTACGTTTTTGTCGTTTCCAGACAGTTCTGACCTCTCTGATAGCTTCGTGCAGCAAATCTTCTTCCAGTGGATTCGTCACTCCGAACTCCAACGGCATCTGTACCAGTCACGGACGACAAAAATATTTCTGGCTACTAACTAACTGTATTTGCAATATTATTTCCCAACTAGTTTTAAGCAAAAATACTGTTGTTTTTTTATTTTTTAGAACTAGATGTATACTACTACGATGCTGCAAACAGTTATAACTACTCGACAGGTAGTCGACGCCAGGGAAGTCCACTCCATTGAAAGGCGGAAACGCTAGATGCTTCATAAAAAAGTTGGAGGTAAAATTGGTAATGTTTTTCACTAAACAAGTCAGCAAAACACGGCCATTTGCATTGTACATATAGGCCCCTATAAATAAACGAGACTGTCGCCATGCGATGCGTTCTGAAAGCCCAAAATGCGTTTGCGACCGGAGCTCTAACTTGGACCCCGATATAGGGAGCTTACAGCACCTCACAAACAAAGCTGAATTTCGTAGCGAGTAAAGAAAAGTTGGAAAAAAAGAAAAATGAAGGCAAGAGAAAAGAGGGTGCGACTCAGGAAAACGGTTGCTTTCTAACGCCAAGGAGAATAGACACCCCTGGCTGACAAACATCAGTGACCAACAGTAAACAAATGTGTTCAAGGCCAACGTCAAGGCTAGGGCCACTGTTGTTTGTCCTCAAGGCGCCTTCAGGACGAGGCCAAGTCCTCGAGGACACATCACTGGTGACCGACCTTCATGAAGCTGACCCCGCTGTCTTCCGTCCAGTCCTCAGGTTGGTCGAGTTCCTCTGAGACGCAGAGAAGATGAGTGAAGTTACTGGTAGAGGAGTTAGACAGAGCGGCAGCCTCGTTGCCGATAAACACTGTCCCGATCAGCCGACTGTAGTCTCCCGACTCCTGCAGTATTAACATACACTTCTGGGATACTACTACTACTACTACAGTAAGAGCCCAGCTGTCGCTAAGGAAGGCCGGCCATACTCTACCTGTCGCTGTGTGACTGTCGCTATATTTAATTTTTTATTTACCTATTTAATATTGAGATCGTACTACTTGCAGTACGAATAAATTCGTAACGCGGAGTTGCAAATTGCGACCAAACCGCTGCATGACATTATTGACACTCCAAAGGAACCTACCAATGCCTTATCCAACATACTATCGTTCACCCTTTACAACGTATACCGCTTAGCCATAGTACATTTCGTTACAGACGACAGACAACTAACAGACGACAAACGGACGACAGACCGTAGGCTTACTATAAGCACGAACCGGTACGGTCGGTTAACAACATCTATTACGAGGCAGATTTAGGGAACATTGTCTGGGAATAGTAAAACGAAAAGACCGAAAAACAGCGTGGATAGATGGATAATGTCATTTCGTGGACGGGACTGAAAACTAAATATGCAATCCGGAAAGTAGACTACAGATCTGAATGGAAAACGACGATTAATAGTGCGACCTGTTCTCGGATCGAGAACGACTGAAGGCAAGACACGCAAAGTGTCATTGGCGTTCAAACTGTCCATACGCTTACAATATAAATGTAGCAAGACTAATCGAATAAGCATTTCTTGTGGCGACCTTGAACTTGTCGGACCAGTTGTCGACTTCATCTCGTGGTGGAAGGCCGATGATCTTGGCGCAGTGGACACGAGGTAACCAGGTCCAGTCCGTGACCTCCGCACAGTCCTTGACTCTGAACGTTACCTATGTCATTGAATGACACCATGATTCGGGTCCGGTATTCTGAAGGTCCGCTATTCCGAAAGTCTACTATTCCCAGTTTCCCATTAACCCTAAGTCTAACCCTAAAGCTGACCCTAACCCTATAACCTCAACCCTAATCCTAACCTTAAACTTAACCTTAACCCAAACGTTAGCACTGTGGCGCGTATCTGGACTATGGACTTTTGAAATAGAGGACCTTCGGAACAGCGGGCCGGTACGATAATCAATCTATCAGTCAGTCAATAAAATGTAAACAAATAGGCTAAACAGGCAAGAAAACAAAGTATAGCTCTCTCAGCGGGACCCATGACTTCTTTACCAGTGACCTTGAAAACCGTTGGCAGTGCCCAGAAGTTCTTGGAGCAAATGGGGAAAGCGTTTGACCGAAGTGACGACGGACCCACGTGAAACTGTGTTCTTATTCCAGCGCTTGTCGGTCGACGTCCAACGCTTCAACGCCGCTTGCCTAGCTGACACGTTCGCAGTTTCCGAGTCCGCACTGTGACCATTCCAGACATAATTTTCGTAGCTTAATACATCGAGAATTGAGTAGCATAGGCGCTAAAAAGTAACCAAGTGAGTAAAACATAAAATCACGAGGGTCGTTCCATAAACAAGTTTACGAAATGGTGCCATTCCATCGACTCCGAAAACAGGAAAAGTCCGAAATACACGTTTTGTAGGGAATTTCATTCTGAGCATACATGCATGTACGTTAATTTTTCAACAATGACGTCATTATATTGACGTCATTTGTTAATAGAACACGGTTATCTTCTCTACCAGATCGACCATCGTCCGGGGACATATAGTGCAAATATCCAGTGCGTTAATTGTAATCGATGACTGGTTGATTGAAAACCAGGATCATGAACTGGGTCAGTCGTCACATACCTCGAAGCCTCCTTCGCCAGCAATGACCTCCCTGGCGCCGTAGATTGCTCCGCCCCCTGCTCCTCTCACCTTGCCACGGTACGGCAGCGCCAAGCCGCGAAACTCCGCCTCAATATTGCCCGAACTTCGCACGCTCGTCCACGCCTGCAGTGTGATACAGTACACACCACTATGTCTGGCGTGGTATCAGTGAGCGTCAAGGCACGTGCAGCGGGACGAACTAAACTAAACTGAACGGACATGGTTTAATTTTTGACGTACTGCCCAGGTGCCCATTGGTCAGTGGTTGTCGCGTACGTGAGCGTACTCACGCAGGCTACCGACGCCGTTAGACAATGCCTACGGCAATGCATTACTGCTTGCCCATTGATCAGTTCGTCAACAACTAACCCTGCCAGTTCAGTTCACTTACGTCGCCCTGAACGTTGCATGAAATGTGCAAAGCGTCCACGTTTGTATACGGCATAAAACAGGGCATTTTGTTAGGCCTATGTTTACTTTCGTTCTCGTGAGTAATATTTAGTGTGCCAACTTGTTTTATGAGTTCTGTGTGTAATATATGCAATATGCATGATATATCATGAAACAAAATAAAAAATTTAAAATCAAATATTATTTTCCATCCCCCGTCTCTACTTTTTCGCCGACTGCAACTTATAGCACAAAATACTTTTAGATCTGACAATAATCAAATATTCAGCAAAATAAGATTGCTCGTCTGTCCGACCTCTACGACGAACTTGCGTGCATCTAGTCCGGCGTGAACTTGCAGTTTGACCCAGTAGATCAAGTCCTCGAATTGATGGACGTGCTGGGTGCTGGTAGGCCGGGGAGACACGTCCAGGAACGTGAAAGAACCGGCAGCACCATCAGCTGCCGCACTCTGACATTACGAGACACAACTCAACTCAACTCATCTTAGGCCAACTCAGCTTTTTATCTTCTCAGACAAAATTCATACAAAACTTGGGAAGAAAGCGTGATTGTCTATACCATCGCTTACGCCAAGTTATAAGCCACCTTTGGTGCAGCAGCGCTGACATTCGATCAGGATTAAGAAGTCGGACTTACGAACATCAAGAACCAAGCGAAGATGCAGGCCCACTGCCGACATGATATGCGGTTGTCTGCCCAGCTGTATGAAGGTCTACTCGCTTACTGAACTGCGCAACCGGCAACCGTAACCCTGATTTTTCGCCTTTTGACCTGCAAATTGGCACACCGGTTAAACCAATCTCGAGAAACGTTTGCACCTATTTTGTGTTTTCTGCGCTTTTTTTTATTTTCGAGTTAAAAGTTAAGATCCCGTTCAAGACAGAAAAACGAGGAGACAGACAAACGGACGGTCCGAGACAGACGGTCCGGGACGGACGGGCAAGATCTGTAATGCGGCAAATCAGGCTTACTAAATGTTTACGGGCATTCGTCTTTTGCAATTCTATCAGTACACATACTTTCCACGGCACAGCAGCAGCACAATTTTTCTTCTTTTTCTTTTTTTCTTCTTTTTTTGTCTTCTTCTTATTCTTCTTGTTGCTCTTCTTTGCAAAGCTCGCGTCGACTTGTGCTAAGTTTGCCTGCACGTGACTTTCTCTCCCATCATGTTCCAAAAAGTCGTCGCGGCTGCAGCTGTTTGCAGTAGAAATCGTTTGTTCACACAGTGGACATTCGGTGGCTGCGAATTTATCTCCGGCCGCTTGCCAACTCCACGGAAATTCGGCAGCCCAATAGCGGCACATTCGCTTTGCTCTCTTGGCTGGAGGCTGTCCAGCCACAAACTCACTATCACTAGTTTCTTCCTTCTGCTCACTTTTTTCCATTTTGGTACTGTGGGCCTAACCGTCACAGTTTTTTGCTTTCGTCTAATCGTCTTTTTCGCACAATAATCACTTGAAATGTAGACGAGTGACGTAAACAAATGACGTAGCGATGACGTAATTTTTAAACGCGATAATATTTAATCTCAAAGAAACTACTCGCACCCGTAATGACCAGTTCACGTCTACTGTTGAATTTAGTCGCGTCGCAAGTGTGAACGACGCAACTCAACTGTCAGCGACAGTCGCCGACAGTTGAGTCGAGTTGAATTGAGTCGCGTCGGTGTTGTAAGTGTGAACTGGACATTAGAATACCGCCAATCAATGCAAAGATAATAGGCTAGTTTGATCAGACGCTGGGATGGAAATGTCTAGGGTACCAACAACGACAAGGCGTTGTGTTTCGATTGTCGTAGTGCCCTGCTGCATGCTTTTTCTTAGAGCGACACCACTGTAGGCTATTACAATAGTAAGCTTACTATTAATATAATAAAATCAGTGGCGTCGATCTTGGGGGCGAGACAGCGATCACCTCCCCTACCAGATGGAAAATACTCGGACGAGAGTATCATTTCCCCCTAAAAATTTTAGCCATTTTCTGGATTCTTCTGACATCCCGCTGAGGAGCTTCCCAAAGCTTCTAGCTGGTGGGAGGTGGCTCGTATTTTCTTTCCCCAAACCCCCCATCTGCTCTCGACCTTCGGCTTCGATTTTCGGTCTTTCGGGCCACACGGAGTCAAGAACCCCTGTAAGTTTATGTCAAAAAGCCTGGTTTTTTGCCTCCAAACAAAAATTCGTCTCCTTCAGAAATATATAGCCTACGGATTGACGTCACGTGGTAAAAACAATCAAATATCAGTTGAATATTCGTTCAATAAAACTGTGACAATCCACAAAGAAGAATAGTTTGGAAGAAAATACCATATAAAATATCGCAATGAGTATGTCAGATAGAGTTAAAAATCTATAATAACAGGTAAAATTGGTGAATCGCTTACATTGGGGCAGACCGGAGGAGGTGTGGTTCGCGGGTAGATTCGATAGATGGCGTCCTTCAAGTCGACATGCGGCAGCACCGGTCTCCTCGCGGTCACGTGACGTACAGCCTCTTCATACGTCATCGACAGGTTCTCGGCCAAAACGAAAGCGATAGCAACACAGCCGGCACGGGAAAACCCATTGCTACGCAAGTTATACCGACAACAATGTTAAAATTTTATGCAAGAAAGAATGTAAGCATTTCTAAGAAGGCAAGAAGGCATTTCTAAGAAGACCTTCGCCGTAGCATCATGGGTCCGTCAGTCGGCCAACCAGCACCTCAAGCCTAACAAGTAGATCATCATAGATAAACTAGTCGGCAAGTTTCCAGCACTGCTTCGCTGCAGGAACCTCGAATTTACCACTCATATTTTACGCTAATTTTTGGTGTTCACTACTGTCACATAAATCTTTTTAAAAAAGCTAACCTTAACCCAAACTCTATCCCTAATCTTAACGCTAACGCTAACCCTAACACTAACCCTAACCCTCACCCTAATTCTAACCCTAATCCTGAGCCCTACACCACAATAATCTCGCGAATTCTACTTAGTAGCGCGTACAATTTATTTAATGTCATTTGCTAGGTGGTGACTGCAATTTTTCATTTTAATTGGTCAGATAGCCTACAGACTATTTTATCGGCTGCCGGTCAAATAGTCACCGCGTAGTATATCTATTGGAATTCTTTACTTACCGATCAACCAATTCACCACACACAATGGTGCCAAGGCAATAAAAAAATTATAGCAAAAGCATGTAGGGCTAACAAGAGAAAAGATGAGTAGCTCGTTGGTCTGATACCCAACTAGGGATTACGTGGCGTGGAGTTATAGCCACAAAAGATAAACAAATCGGAAGTTCCAACGAAAATTGTCTAAAACTCGGAATCGACAGTCTTCGCACAACAATATTTAGTGAAAAACGAACGTATCAGAAAGAAAGCTGGGTTGTAAGCACCTTCTAACGACGTAATGGCCTATGTGGCTATTCTCACGTACGCGTCAACCACTAGTGGGCAATGAGCTCTCCCAGCTTGCCCACTGGTCTGTTCAGTTCAGTACAGTTCACTTATAGGGTGTTTACACGATCGAGCAAACGTCGGGCAAACGTCGAGCAAACATCAAGCAAATATGACGCATGCATAAAGCATAGCCTATACGAAACAAACATCGAGCAAACATCGAGCTGGCTCAAGCAAGCCTATTGGAACCCCGCCCCCTGGTTCAAATGTAGGCCTAGGCTTAGGCTCTTAGCCCACAGCTGATCACGTGTTATAATAGGTATTCCAATTACAACCTGCCCCCCTTCCTAATTAGCATGCCAATTACCATAGAACGTCGAGTTAGCTGCTCGATGTTTGCTCGATCGTGTAAACGGGGTATTAAACACGCCGCCACTGACTAGGCCTACTAGCTGCTGCTGTAGTCAATCTTCGTGGCGGGAAATCGCTCAATTATTCAAGGAGCTTCTGTACTCGGCGCGACCAGCTGCCTGGGTAGCCGACCTACCGCGAGTATAAGAGCAGGTGTTTTCGCTCGAGCTGCGAGATCTTGGTGTTGGCGGGTGGTAAGTCTGCTGAAGACCACACGCGTCTAATCCACTCGACCGAGTCCTTCAGCAGTTTCTCATCCAACGCCAGTTCCACGCCTTCCTGCATGCCTAAACACACCGAAAAATTCATTTTTTGTCGTCAGGATTTTCTGGTTTAGCCAAAATAACAAAAATCAGCCACGGGCTAAATTATCACACGCCAACCATTCAAGAGAGAGCGCATCACAAAATCCTTGAAGCAAATGTTTCAGCATCTAAATAGAAAAAAAACTTTTAGTCCATCAGAGAAAGTCAGGGTGATAAGGGGCGTTGCTCCAGTGTCTCAAGAAGAGTAAACTTTTCTGCATCAGTTACAAATGTGTGCATATACCAGCTTGGAACGGACGGAACTCGAGCGCTACTTATCACACACAGATTCCGACCAGAACAGTGCCGTAGAGTAACGCAGTGTAACAAAAGGCCTAGCTGTCGCCTATACCGTACCGCCTATATTTGAAGACCAGAGTTCGACTTTCAATCGCGGAAATAAAGCGATTTCCCACAGTGACTGCAGTGCCATACACGCTATGGCGACGCTGCTATATCGAACGCTACAATCAACGCTAGAATACGATACGATAATTCGGCGCACGTGGGTGATGGCTGCAGGCATAAATTTTGCGTTTGAAATTGCGGCTGAATCGCTGCAGATAGAGACATGGTTACTACTAAGGCGTCTACAGTCCGTCCAGAACGCGGAAGCACGGTTGATCACTGGTATACGCGGCGTACGGAGCACATCACGCCAGTTCTGCAGTCGCTGCACTGGCTACCGGTCCGGCAACGGATTTTGTTCAAGCTGGTGGTATTGGTTCACAAGTGCCTCAATGGGCGTGCACCTGCCTATCTGGTAGACATAGTTCGAGTTAACGTGTGAAGCCGTTCAAAAAAACGTAAAAAACGTAAAAGACGTTAAAAAAACTTGCCTATATATAAAATAGCGGAAAGTCTTCCAAAAAGTCAGGTTGCAAAAGGCATTACATGTAGGCCTATTATGCAGCGACTATCGACTGTCAGTACTACTACATAAAATTAGCACTTCTATATACTAAGCAGACAAACAGTCTGTTATAGTAAGTCCACTTCTCCTTCCGCATATTCAGACTCAGATGCATCATCGTCTGACAGCCCCCACTCCTCCCACTGAACAGTCGTTTCTTGATAGTCCAACGTATATGGAAAATTTTGCACATTCAGGTCATGCTGTATTGATATAATTACGTTTTTTTTCGCTTTTTGACAGGTCATTTAAAAAAACGTAAAAAGTCACGTTTTTTTTGAATTTTCAAAAAAAAACGAAAAAACGTTTTCTCGAACTATGCTGGTAGATGACTGCCGCCTGATCCGCTGCCGCCGGTCCCGTCTTAGATCGTCGTCGTCAGAGACCAAACTGGAGGTCCCACCAACTAGAACGACGTTTGGCGACCGATCTTTTGCTGTCGACGGACCACGTGTGTGGAACAGTCTACCGGCATCCATTCGCGACCCGTCACTGACACTCGCTGTTTTCAGCAACAAACTCAAGACCCATCTTTTTGAACAGTAGCTCCGGCGTCTGTGATTTTGAACAGACACCCTCAAATGTCCTAACTAATAACTAACTAACTACTGACAGCGGCTATCCAGCGGTATCATCGCTGACCCCTTACGACGTACCGTTTAGCCACAATACATGCAATACAGACAGACATCAAACAGATGACACATCGTACCCAAGGCTCAACCTAACGGTCGGCCAAAAACTCATAAGTGTTCCAGTTAGAATCGAAGGTAATACCGATCTTGCGAAAGATGACGTCATTGCGTAGGTTGCTGGGCCGAGACAGTTCCTCGTCCACACAGATCATGTGCGTGAACCATTCGTCACGTGACCACGCCGCAGCCTCGTTCCCGAAGTGCACCGGACCAACAAGACGCACGTAATTCGCCGCCTTACCACATAGCAACATAATTATTACGACTACGAATCAACGAAACTTAAAGTTTCATCTTCGATCTTTCTAACCGATAATACTCCGACAATGGAAACTTCTACACCATATTTGGCTTTTTGCGCTTTTTAGTTTTTGAGTCATCTCGAGCCAGCAGGGAACAGGCGGACAAACAAACGGACAAGAAAGGCAAGACATGTACTGCCGCCCATTAGCACGGCTGCATTATTTGCTACCGCTTATTATCTCACTCCAGTCAGGCGTAGTAATTGAAACGCGTCTCACGTCTGCTTATAACATGCACGCCTCACGTAGAACACGCCGTCGATCACTGTCATTAGATAAGTACATTTCATCGAGGTCTAGAGTATATTATGTTTCGTCAAGGCGCGTACAGAGCGATGTAGGCTAATTGAACTAAACTCGACTGAAATGACACGGTTTATTTTAGTTTTTGACGAACTCACTAATGAGCGAGCAAGGTGAGCCCACTTGTCATTGGTTGACGCGCACGTGCGTGTTGTCGTGTAATTATCGACGCCGTTAGACGGTGCCTACGGTAATGCATTACTGATTGCGCATTGGTCAGTTCGTCAGTTCAGTTCAGTTCAGTTACGTCGCTCTGTACGCGCTTTTAGACTCGCACAATACTCTCTACATGTAGACACCGTGAAACTTGTATTTATTTAGTAAAACTCTGTCAAATTTGAAGATAATTAATAGCTTGTTGCTTTTTCCTACTGTGTCGGTATACTAACGTCGCGTAGCTGGGGGTCCCATATGCCGCGGTTGCTGTTTGGTAGACCGGCCTCAACAATGGCAGGGTTGCCTTCGGTCAGCTGAGTCCATTGGGTCACGTGACGTTCCCGCGCCCTGAACGTCACCTGATAGCGACCGCGCGACGCAACCATCTGTAACAAGTAATTAATTAAGTCGTTAATTAATTAATTAACCGATTGATTGACCAATTAATTGGTTGATTAATTAATTAAGTAAGTAAGTAATTAACTAGTTAATTAATTAATTGATTAGTTAATCAATTAATTAATTAATTAATTAATCAATATTAATTAATTGATTAGTTAATTAATTAATTAGTTAATCAATAGGAAATATTTAAAGTGGGTTAAATAATAAAACTACTGCTAGCCCCACTACAGTCAGCGATCGATTGAGTAGTTTTTTTAACGGCACATCAGCACAAAATAGGCCATTCGGCGCCATAAAGTGGTTAAAACCATTTACGAGTAATTTATGTGTTAAAAGAAAATATGACAACTTAGTAAGATCAAAGCTGTTAAGCTACGGCAATGTAAAAGCAACGTCATATACAATGATAAAAGTTTAATAAAAGCACTAGAAACAGGTTACATAAAGTCAAGTGCAAGAAATAGGTAGTGAAAAAATGTATGAATTGCTAAGCAAGTAAAGGTAAAAGTATTGGTCAGGTACTTGATATAGCGCTGTTTACGTGAGTCAGAATTGTGACCAGAAGCGCTTTAATTGCAATCTCGGAAGTGACAGCTGATTGGCATGAGGCCAATATATGACTCCCTCGGCGCACTATGCGACCATCCATTGCCAAATGTTTTTAACGTTTGTTACAGCTACTCACCGGTCACTCGACGCGCACACAAAAACTATACTGTTAAGACTTCTCAAGTCTCGCGCAAGGCTAAAGCTGTCCGCGGTAGTCGCCGTGGTATGCTGCGATATTTATAGCAATGACGTTAGCGTCGGCCAATAGTTATCGGCCTAGATGGGCCTGCCTATCAGCAGCTAGTAGCAACAAGGCTTTACGTCGCATTGGTAAAGCATCCAAAAATGCGGTCTCGTGACCTTGACCTCGTGACCTATAACCTTAAAAGTCAACAGGGTTCTTGCGGATGTCGAGTTACATGTTCGTGCAACATTTTATCGAGCTATGTGCAGCGATTTATGAGTTATAGTGTTAAAAACAAAAAAAAACGACGATGCTAAAAACAATACAACAAGAACTGGACCTACTAGACCTGTCTCTCTCCGTAGACGGAAGCTGAGGGGTCGTCTTCAGAGGGTCCACTGTAGAACAGGCTCACCGCGGAATACCTGTTTGGCGCAGGGCTATCCTCACTGCTTAGATTCGTCCACGCCTGCAACCGTGCAAATCATCAGGGGCAAAACTAACAAACTTCCTATAGGAGTTTCCAAGTTCTAAAATCGTCCGAAATCGCGAAAAATCTCGCATGTTTTGGCTCTAAATGTTCTGGGAAGGGTCCCGAGTTTTGGACTAATCTGAAAAATTCAGCATATTTCCGATCATGTGGCGAAATTTTATAGCGATCGGTCCGAAAACCGCGGAGATGCCGTAGCGAAAAAATAAGCCTAAACATTTGCAATTTTGAGACTTACGTTTCCTGCGCCTAATTAAACAAGAAATTTGAGCTAATGATCACGAGACGCGCGAAAGCCTATAGCAGTTCTGGTTCACGCTATGTTAATATACAAATACCAAATTCTTTATATAGACCGCAAAACGATAGTAGCGTGGCGCCACCTTGTGAATGATATAGACTCGTGTCGCAGCCCGAAATCGCCAAAAATCCATAAAACTCCCTATTTTGGCGTTCAAGGTCATTGAATTCGGCGCCAATCGAAAGCCAGTGTACGACTTTTTTTAGTGATTAATAGTAACCTAGGCCCTATCTCGCACCGTTACTGAGATACAGCGACTTATTGGCCAAAAATCGTAAATTTTGCCCACCCGCCTCTCATTTAGCGACTTCGTTCGGGATGACCGCCTCGAATTTATGGAAAAGTTTTACGGCTGCTGAAACTAGAGTCTTCCAGGCAGTAGATGGTAAAGATTTGATGATCCTAGCTTGCACCATTTTTGACTGATCCACCCGAATGACGGACGGACGGACAGACAGAATTGCGATGGCTAAGACGCGCCGAAAGCAGTAACTGCTTTCGCGAGTAAAAAAAATTGAAAATACAATAAGCATAGATGTAAGGCAAAAGACAGAAAAAGAAAAAAATATGCATATTAACTTGGAACTAGTTACATTCACGAAACGCGTCGTACAGAAAAAAAAAGTTCATCACAGAGTTATTACTTAACGTAGCTCTTGTAAAAAGTCAATATATTTAGGCCTGTTATCCCCCAAATATTCGTTTAATAAAAACTTTGACAAACCTCAAAGCAGAAATCTAACAAATGCTAAAATAAAATACAAAGTGTAATAAAATAAGTGTGGTAAGTAATAATGCTAATAGATGTCTTTAAAAAAGCATCCTGGATAGAAAGTTTATATCATCTGTTTTAACATGCAACGTTAGATCATGCCGTCTTTGCCTTATCATAGGTTGCATTCATGCGTAGGCCAGGTAATAGTATATACAGTACGTGATTTTCATTGTTTTCATTATGAGAGCCCATACCTCGACGATGAGATATTCCGGGTTGATTGGAGCTGGTACGAGTAGTTTAAGCCAGTAAATACACGTCTGGTATTGGTTGATGTTGACCGACTCGCCGGGGATTGGATAGGCCGACAGTAACTTCAGTGGCCGTCCTTCGGACAGCGGGGGGTCAGCAACCTTCGATTGACAGAGACACAACCAAAACCTTCATTATTTCATGACCTAGGCCTACTTATACCCCGTTTACACGATCAAGCAAGCATCGAGCAAAGATAAAGCAAACGTGTTCAAAATACACGTGCACGACGTGTGCTCCAAGTTTGCTTCCTGTTCGCCTCATGTTTCTTGATCGTCTAAACAAGGTATTAGGCCTAGTCTCACTACAGAGTTTGGAGTGTGTGAATGCCTATGATCTCAGTCAACTCAAGCGTGACGACTGATAGTGTCTTGCATTTATGTATCACGCTGTCTATCAAGGCCACGAAATAAGGGCCTAAGCACGTTTCAACACGGCCTAATGCACTGTAGACCGTGTTCAAAATAATACAAAGCACCCATACTATCTGCTGCAGGCAAGGAGGCAACTAAACTACAGACAGTAAAATGAGGGACTTTCCAAACTTGCTGACTAAACCAATTCGCTACATTTTAGCATTATTTTTTATTTTTGTGTCGTATTATACAAATCACAGAAACGCTTTTTTTAAATGTCAATAATCAACGAAGACGGCACAATAAGTAGAAAACTACATTTCAATCGTTTCTCTATGTCAGGTGGCAGATAACACTGTGTGATCCCACACGGCAGGTGACGCTCCGTCCGTAGCTCTAAGATGGGTTTTCCATAAAGAGCATAATCAACCTTTAACATCTAATTCTCTGTGTGTAAGCAAATACTTACGACTGCCTTGTGTTGAGTCGCCATTCCTGTTTCTGTTCGCGCTCCGCTTTTCAGTAGATTTTCAGATCGCTTGTTTTTGCAAACAATCAACGGGGCGCTTTTGGCGCGACGAAAATCTAACGGGTGGAGAACAAAATGGTCAAACAAATTTGCACATTGTGGAGAGAGTTTTACAAATACGCTGCAGCAGCTGGCCGCCTACATCCCTACCGCCGTATCCATGACGTTTTACGGCCGTTACGTCATCGCTCAAAATCAGTCAAGCATTCAATCAAAAACAACCATTTACAGAAAGTTAGCAATTTTACAAATTTAGAGACATAAACTAAAGCTTGTAACAATTGGATTGTTTCAATCGTTTACGTTTCAACAGTTGGGCGTAATTATTAATTATGCTGATAAATGTATTCGGATTTTTACACACCTGGACATTTGTTTCCAATTATAATTGCAAGAACAATATTATTTAACATTAACATTGATTAAATATTTCAGTCAGCATTTACAACAAATATATTTGAGTTTGTATGCAACGCTTATTGTATAGGGTGGGCCATAAAACGTGGCACATTACTTTTGTCCATATCCTCACTAATTAATGACCGATTTTTAAAGTCTTTCACTGGCACACTCTGCGAACAATCAACAATAATGTGATTACTATATATCCCACCACACCGTAAATGTGTTATTACACTACCTTGTAAAACATAAAAGTCAGAAAACCTAATGATAATAACTAACATTTAAGTAAATGAAAAAAAGTTAAAAAACACTTCAGATCAACATTGCGAAAAATGATCCGTATGACACTAGACTGTGTTAAACTAACACAGTTTAGTGTTATACAGAGCATTCACCGCAATGTTGATCTGAAGTGTTTTTTTAATTTTACAAGAAAAAATGTTTGTTTGTTATTATCGTTATACATGCATATTTTATTCATATTTCACAAGATAGTGTAGAGACACATTTACGATGTGGTGGGATATATAATAGGCACATTATTGCAAATTGTCCGCAAAGTGTGTTAGTGAAAAAAATTAAAATTCGTTAATAATTGGTGAAGATATGGACAAAAGTACACTGCCACGTTTTATATGGCCCACTGTGTGCATTTGTGCATTTTAGCAGCCGACAGTCTGGATTTGTGCGGTGTCACTTAGTCTGATTGACCGATCTTCGTTTTCGGTAATCTGTCGCAGATTCAAACCGAATCAGTTGCGAATTTTCCGTGTCCGACTGGCTGACGTAACTAAGCGCGATTGAGGACTGAAGCCTGTTGACTTAAATCGACGTTTACGTTTCCCGCTTTCACGCCTAGACGGGTCCAAAACTGATTTCAATCAATCAACCGAAAATTTAAATAATTTAAGGCAACTTAAGTGAATCGCAAAAAATAAGTAGGCCCTACGCTTAACATGACCGGACGGGAAAACTGCTGATAACAAGTAATTTGAGAAAAGCTCACGAAACGCGCGAAAGCCTATAGCAGTTCCTGTTCGCAGGTAGTCGTAGTCTATCTCCATCCATTTCGTCGTAATTCACTCTTTTGCAGCAAAAAATCGCCAAAACATCACGTTAAATAAAATTTTTAGGGTTCAAGGTCATTCAAGGTCATCGATCTTGATAAATTTAAAAAGCCAGTCACCAGTGCTTGTTATGATAAGCAGCATGTCTGTGCTTATTTGCAATCGTGTTCACGCTACACGAGATAATTGCGGTAAAATAGCCACTTTTTAGGGGGGCAGCTGTCTTTGACGCCCGTCTGCGCTGGCCTCCTTGAACCTAAGGGGTCGGGACTTGAACTACTAAAATCTACGTTGAATGCTGAAAATTTCATATGCAGATTGTCTTGGTCTATCGCCAGCCATTTCGTCGCAATTCAGTGTTGAAATGTGCGCTGCATC
>Ga0209367_1006163_pt1 | contig 16622 bp, 5 predicted proteins | sample WorMetLIZISLAND2_FD_187412 | JGI IMG/M metagenome (GOLD analysis project Ga0209367, IMG submission 187412) | Marine gutless worms symbiont microbial communities from Max Planck institute for Marine Microbiology, Germany - Olavius geniculatus... ... | reverse complement strand
TTAATAAACTCAGTTTCGTTCAGTCTCAGCCTCGTGAGACAAAACGTCTTGGTAGTTGACTGCATGTGACCGCCGCTGACAAGACGACAACTCACAGCAGCAGGCGCCTAGCTGGACAGGGGGGGGGCAACTGAGGTCAGGAGGACGATATTTGTAAATCACTCAAATCCGTAAAGAAATTTTTGCCGCTTCTCCTCTATTTGCAACACATTCTCATCTCCCTGAGGAGTCGATTTTCTTAGCCGAAGTGCATCGGGATGCATAATTTTGCATGTAACACTTGCAGAAAAAGCGACCTTTACCCTCCCCCGGCATGGCTGTTCCGCCTGTGTTGGGACTCGAACGCTGGATCGACCCCTCCGGTCTAAGAAAGCTAGCTATGCCGCCGACTTCCCGACGGATTTGACAGCGGCGGAGTCAATGCGTGACATTGAGTCGGTGCTGACGTCACTCGTCATACAGTAGTGACTGGTGACTGGTGAGTGCTGGATCGACGTCACGCGGCCAGAAGTAGTGCCTCTATGTGACGACTTGGGAGCTGCCGGAATAACACGCACGGGGGATTCACCGTCTGTTGCATTTGCACCCACCTTGTGCATCCGGCCAAACGGTTTCAAAGTTTAAACCACACTGCAGCTCGCACTGGTACAGCGTTTTCACAACTTTCGTCTGCAGTCGTGCGTCATAAAGCAAATGACCGTGTAGTCACTATGCGATCAGAGTTGCGTGGTTTAAATACGATATCGCACTGCCTGGAGTGGTATAAGCTCGTACCGCATACTCGTTTATTCACTCTAGCAGTGCGGTCTTTTCTTACTTACTTACTTTCTTACTTACACTGCGCGCACGTCCCATCCTCATCACATTTATTTCTTCCCTCAAACGCAGCAACCTGAAGATATGACAGATCCTCTCATAGTGTTCGCTGCAGTCACATTATATCACGTCGTCGGCAGTGGTATGATTTGGAAGCATATTCTGTCGTCATCAGCGTTCGATTGCCCGTCCGTCGATGTCAGTTGCGCTTAGTTTATGGATCCGTGCAGAAAACCAGGCTTGCAGACTCACCAATCCACACTCCACAGTCTTGTTTTGCATCAGTGTGCCACAGCCAAGCAGGCACTGTATAGTGTACATTGTGTCTAAAAAAAACAACCCCAACATTCTTGATTGCAACTTGACAAAAGATTATCACATTTTAATAATTTTTACGCCAATGTTCCTGACACAACTAGCCACCAAGTAACCGTTCAGTTTCCCATCTCACTGAATGTCTGCTTCCACAGTCCCTGGGGAAAACAGAGCCAACGAAATATTGCATTTTGTCTAAGGCAGTATTATTACTTAATCAAAATAACACACAAAACACATTTCGTCTGCATTTCTGTTACTTTGGCCCAACAGTTTATCCCGTTGTCCATTTTCAATTGCCTACAGTAACGAATGTTCGAATTGTAGGTCCATTACACGACGTAGACGGTTTCTCCGTTCCTTGATAGCATATTTCGCCTGTTCCGGTCTTGTCCAGGTGTTGCAAAAGTAAAAATTAGAGCGGTCATTTGGTGGCCAGTTATGTCCGAAATATTCGCACCAAAAATTATTAAAATCTGGTAATTCTTCTGCAAGTGGCAATCAATATTGTCGGGGATGCTTTGTCGACGTATTTCAGTTCGTTTCAACGCATGTTTCGCTTGTTCTGATTTCCGCTAGGTAGTGCAGAAACAGGCGTTGCGCGATGTCGAAACTGAAGCAGTCATTTGATGGCCAGTTTTATCGGAAATATTCGTATTAAAAATTAATAAAATCGGATATCTTTTCTTTAAATTACAATCGATAATGTTGGGGATGTTTTCTGAGACACAGTGTACAGGGTGCGGCCAAAAAAAGTGGACCCCTAAATTTCAAAAACTGGTTACACGTTACTGCCGATGACGCCACAGTGACGTTTTGATAAACAGTAATTTATACTGTTTATAAATTATCACTATATTATCGTTCCTTTAAAGCAATCGCCGGCTGCCCACCGGATTCATTTTCCAGCAGGACGGCGCGTCAGCACACACAGCGCGCAACGCTGCGCAGCGCACAGAACTGGCTGCTGGCCAGCTGTTCAGATATCATCACAAAAGACCAATGGCCTCAAAATTCGCCGAATATATTAACCCAATGGATTATCACGTATGGGGTACAATGTTGGAGGCTTACCGCAAGCTTAAACAAAGCCGAAAACAAGCGCCGAACTCAAGGAAGCGCTTCAGGTTATCTGGGACACCCTGCCACAGGGACCGATCGGCAGGGCTGTAAAAGATTTCTCAAATAAGGCAACTGGAGGCTGGTTTTGTAGCTTGGAGCTGGCGGTGAACACTTCGAACATTTACAGTGACAAGAGAGTTCTGGTATCTGATCATTAGTTAACTGTGTTATTTCAACGATGTTATTAAATTGGTGTTGTAGCCGGAACATTTTTGAATGCTTAAAAATCGGTAGGCGGTCATATTAAAAAGTCTGTAATTTCGTCGTTTTTCAACAGAATCACATTTTACTTGGGAGTTGAATGTAGAAGGTTTCAGTAAATAAATCTGTAAAATATCAAATTAAAATTCTAAACGTTTGCTGAGAAAACAGCGAAAAACTTTAGGGGTCTACTTTTTGCCGCACCCTGTAGAGCCGTGTCTGGCGAGCGCCTTATGCTCCCTAGAGCACGTCACAGTATGTATGCTCTTAGCCGCCAATGTCAGAAGAACTTTGCTGACTGTGTAGTGGTAAAGTTTAAATTTTTAAATTGTGATTTGTGCTGTTTTATATCTACAACCACGATGTCACCCTTACACTGTATATTAACTGAACAGTTTTTTTACATGGCGAGTAACGCTTGCCTCGTGAACTGCCGACACGCTTGAGTAGTCACCATGTTGAAAATAGCATAAAATCAGGATAAAATTCATCGAACAGAGAACTTCTCCACATAAATACAACTTAAAATCTTGATGACGGCGGTATGAGATTCATGCCAATATAAAAACCAGTAGTGAGAACAGTAGATAGGCCTATCTCATTAAAAACGTTAAAAACACAGAGCATTAACACAAACGACTTGCAGCCACAAGCGGCGCACTACTGTTCGCAATTATGTGACACAGGTTATGACCCTTACGTAAGCATTGCGAATTTGAATGGTTTTGTTCAGTCAGCTTTCTCGTGCAAACGGGATATAATAAGAGAACAGAAATGCTGACGCTGAATTGTCTGCGTTTTGTGTGCTACAGAATCGAGGTCGATGGGTCACGAGGTGAAGATGAGACCACACAGAGACCAGACTGCAGGTGTCACCATCATTCCAGACCCCACACAGACGGCTCTCTCAGCGGCGGTCGTCATTGCTTGGCGAATGTTCGTCAAAATACTCTCCGTCGAACACGACGTTTACCTGCAGGTCTGCCGTTTAGTATAGTAATATCATTGCGTTGTCACGTTGATTTGCATATTATTGACGTAAATTGCACGCTCAAAAACAACACTGTACTGGCGTGATAGACAGGCTAAAGCAAAGTAAACAATAACGATAAAAACGCAAAATAAAACTTAGCAAAAACGTCATCTTTTTGGCTTATGTGTTCAATACATTTGTTGTTAATGTTCGCATATGATAGTCTTTATTTTCACGAAAAATGTGTAGAAATGAAACAGACAGAGTCTATCAGACAGAAAAAAACAATAGCAAAATACAAAAAAATGTAAGATATAAAAATGTGAAAAAGTATGGCTAAAACTGAAACAAAAACAGCTCGTTATGCAAAAGCACTCTTGCCATATTGTTCAGCTAATAAATTATTGTGTTTGGTTGCATTACTTCTTTGACTTTTGCCCCGCATTATTTTTATAGTTTAAACTTTTAATCCATCCTTTGGTTGAGACACTGTCTAAAGACGTTTCACTCATTGATTCACACATGACGTGACGCATGCAGGTCTGGCGGCCGATGAGCTCGTCGTCAACAGATCCAGTCGGCACGTACACGCTCGTCGCTCAGACGTTTGTGCGTCCGTCTCAACTGCGAGACGTCGACATCCATCTAGACCCGGAGCAGTACATCCGGGTCCGCCAGGGTGATGTGCTTGGCCTGTATCATCCACGCTTCAACCCTGTCGGTTGGTCGTCTGTGCCGTGTGCTGCAGTTGAGCGCCAGGCTTACCGAGTCGCCGTGGCCTCTACCAGCGGTCCAACTGTGCTTGGAAGCAAGGTCCGTTTTCAGCCTGCTCCGATGGATGACCCGGCGCCGTGCCGTCACTATTCCTTTGCCGCCGTGTTCGGTACGTTCGCTCACAGCAGTTGCTGCATGCAAACGCGCCTTATAATATAGGCCGGCAGGTGTGGCTTTTGCAACTTATGCCCAATTCACACCTACGACGCCGCGTCGTAGATGTAAATTGGCCGTTAGCTTTTTTTGTTAAAAAAACTTCTGAGTACTTTCATGATTGTTAGGCTGCCCGGAACGGTAGTTTCCAGGATGTCTTAGGTTTTACTGCAGTTCTTGTTTTCAACGCGAGATCTTTGAGGTCCTTCGGCTGATTGCCGCGATATTTTGCCACATGGTAGGAAACTTGTTCAGTTTACAAATGTTGGTTTAAATATTTAGGACCTGCTTCCAAAAAAATTTTGGGGCAAAAAACATGCTAAATTTGGCGCGATTTCGGACCTTTTCCACTTTGACCGCGAATATCTCCGGAACAGATAAAGATATCCAAAATTGAAAAACTGAGTGATCGGCAGCGTTTCCACAAGCGTTCGGCAAAAAAGTTCGCCGAACTTTGGTCTACTAACCACGGATATTTACAGGATGCGGGAAAAAAGTGGACCTTTAAAGTTTTTCACTGTTTTCTCAGCAACCGTTAGGAATTTTAATTGGAAATTTTACAGATTTATTTATTAAAGCCGGTCTAAATCTAATTGCCAAAAAATGTGATTCTGTTAAAAAACGACGAAGTTACAGATGTTTTTAACATGACCGCCTACCGATTTTTCAACATTCAAAAATGCTCCGGCTGCAACACCAATTTAATAACATCGTTGAAACAACACAGTTAAATAATGATCAGATGCCAGAATTCCATTGTCACTGCAAATGTTCGAAGTGTTCATCACCAGATCCAAGCTACAACACCAGCCTCCAGTCGCCTTACTTGAGAAATCTTTTACAGCCCTGTCGAGTGTCGATCGGTCCCTGTGGCAGGTTGTCCCAGATAACCTGAAGTGCTTCCTTGAGTTCGGCGCTTGTTTTCGGCTTTGTTTTAGGCTTGCGTTAAGCCTCTAACATTGCACCCCATACGTTATAGTCCATTGGGTTTATATTTAGCGAATTTGGAGGCCATTGGTCTTTTGTGATGATATCTGGACAGCTGGCCCGCAGCCAGTTCTGTGCACTGCGCTGCGTTGTGCGCTGTGTGTGCTGACGCGCCGTCCTGCTGGATGATGAATCCGGTGGGCAACTGGCGATTGCTTTAAAAGAAGGATAACTTAATGATAATTTATAAACAACATAAATTACTGTTTATTAAAATGTCACTGTGACGTCATCGGCAGTAACGTGTAACCAGTTTTTGAAAATTACATAGCATTTTTAGCTTGAATATTTTATAATGCTGAAAAATCGGTAGGCGATCATGTTAAAAAGTTTACAACTTTTTCGTTTTTTAACAAAACACATTTTACTTGGCAATATGTAGAAGTTTTTACCAAATAAAGCTGTAAAATTTTATATTAAAATCCCAAACAGTTGCTGAGAAAACGGCGAAAACTTTAGGGGTCCACTTTTTTGCTGCACCCTGTAGAGGTGCAATTATACACCGTGTCTCAAAAAACAGTCAGAATTGTTTTTGGTATAACTTTGTCAAATATCAACCAACTTTGATAATTTTTTTGCAAAAAAGTGGCCAAGATGATATTATTATGTATAATGAATGCACTCATTTACCACCTCGCCTAATTTATGTCAACGCAATACTGTGTGAAACACAGATGCTTTAAATTGTTACATTACACGGCGATTATTTGTGTCAGATGGCTCATCTTTGCATCATCAATTCAACAGAGGGTGCAACGTGGTTTAATAACTTTGAGGTATTAAATATTTTATGCTGAAAACAGCAAACAACAAAATAGCTGGCCGATGAGCTTAAAACATGTCTAATCGATGAGTGAATGCATTTGATCAGTCAATCATTGATTCTGCTATCAGCCATTGGCATTGCGTTTAAGACATTGCGTCTTTGCACACTTTAGCATATATTCTAATTTGCAAGCGAGTTGTTATACAAACTTATAATTTTGTTAAATAATTTACATTTTAGTGTATTTTGTGCCTAATGAACTCGTTACAGCGTGTACTTGAGACAACAACTCAGCATTATGCAACAATTTGGAGCATCTATGTTTGACATGGTAGTGCGTTGACACAAATTAGGTGAGGCGGAAATTGAGTGCACCTTACATAATGTCGTTGTCTTAGCCATCAACATGCCAACAATTATTAACGTTAGTAAACCGTTGACAAAGTTATGACAAAAAAATTTGACTGTTTTTTCTGAGACACGCTGTACAAACAAGATGGACTTATTCGAAAAAAACAAATTTCGGCTTTTAGGGCACTCAAATTTTTACGTGGGCTACAGAATGACCAAGTCTTGGGGCACCGGTACACCCTACCGGAGACGAGAGTCCCTGTTACATTTTTTACAATGGGGGTCAAAAATTGGTTTAAAATTCAGCGTATTAGCGCCTATAACTTTACGGCTAGGGAATAACTTCATGAAACTTCACCACATGACGTGGCATAAGGTGAGCGTTATCCATTATTTATGTAAAAAAACTGTCCAGTTTATATACACTGTAAGGGTGACATCGTGGTTGTAGATATTAAACAGCACAAATCACAATTTTATAATTCAAACTTTACCATTACACAGTCAGCAAAGTTTTTTTTTTGACATTGTGTAATGCTGATGTTTGAGTTATTAAACTGCGATTTGTGCTGTTTTATATCTACAACCACGATGTCACCCTTACACTGTATATAAACTGAACAGTTTTTTTTTACATAAATATTTGGTTTTATTTCAGTTGGAAGTAATCTGAAGCTGAATAAAATCTCACAGTGAAATAACCACTACAACTACTAACACAACTACTGCTACTCCTATTTTTTACTTCGACTATAAGTAACTCTTACTTTACTATTACCGTACTCTACCCCTACCATAACTTACCTTACCCCTATTGCTACCATAACCCTACACCTACACACTATCCTACCTTTATCCCTACTACTACTACTACTACTACTACTACTACTGCGACGGAGGTCACATTTTTGACAAAACACAATAATAATTAAAACTGACCCAACACTAGCACCCACGTTGTCTTCTGGCGTCGTCATGAATACTGTCAACTTCCGCTAAATTTAACGACTCAAAATCCGTCCGTTTTGTCTCCAAACTTTACTTTTCGCCAGTATTTTATTTGTTCTATTGTGTGTAGAGTAAACTTAAAATGGTTTTATCTTGGAATGGTTGGGTCTCATTTTGCCTAATCTCATTTCGCCTAACCCTAACCCTTACCCTAACCCTAACCCTGACTGTCATGTCTGTAACGAAGTGAGATTAGGCGAAATGAGACGACACCCTTGGAATACGGGCTACTTCACTTACTGTAGTTCTATGGGTTTACTATCAATTTACGTTCAAAGCGGACAGGGGTCCTATCTCGCTTTAAGCAGCTGTCGAATTAAAAGATTCTGTCGTTAATTTTTAGAATGTCATACTAATCTAACGTCTGATTAGTTAATTATAGCAATGTTAGAAAATGTAGAAATTTTTTGTTGGTAGGTAATAACGATTTTTCGTATATTTAACGTATGATTTTTGCGGGGGTGCGTATGTGCGCTTTCGAATAATTGCGCACGCGCACTGCCCATACCAAAATAAACCGACCTCGAAAACATCGCAAAGATCTTCGATATACCTTTTACGTAAGCCTAGATCTAACCTATTATGTCCCAAATTTTGTTGCCGTGGCAACGAGGGTCGTTTGGGGAAAAATCACTTGGCACCATTCGATGGCCCATTCCCGAAAACCCCCTATATACCCAAAAAAATTCGCAGATATCTCTTACATAAGATAAGTTATAGCCTTTTTTGTTACAAATTTTGTTGCCATGGCAACAGGGGTCAGCAGGGGAAAAATTTAAATGACACCATCGGATAGCCCGGTCCCGAAAATAAGGGGGTAGGTGCAAACATCGCGCAATTTATTACGGGGGCCGAGTTATAGTCAATTTTGTCCCAAATTTCGTTGCCATGGCAACGGGGGTCAATCAGGGGTAAATATAAATGACACCGTTAAATTGGCCGACCCCGAAAACCATACCATCGCACCAAAAATTACGATTCTGTCTTATACATAGCCGGAGTTATGATGGTTTAAAGCATTGTCTAATTTTCCCCATAGGCGCCATTGTAATTTTTCATATTTTTGTGAAAAACAGGTTAAAATGTTGAATTTAAATTTTGTAGCCCCCAAGTGGCACTTTTTTTCGCGAAACCGCGTCATATGAGCCATCGTGCGTTAAAATCGGCTCGGTCGTTTTTCCTGTAGAGGACTGCAAGAAAAAATAGAAGGGAAGGAAAGGAACGAATTTTCACCAAATTTTGCACATTAGGAGATATGCCAGACGTAATCATCTGTCTAATTATTTTATTTTATGCTATGTTACCTTGTCTAAATTACATTTCTCTTCTGTTTTCTATTTTATTATGTGCGTTTGTCACATATTTTATTATGTTAAATTTTGGTGTGGAAAAATTAAGGAGTTTGTTATATACGAGGGGGTCAAATTTTAGAGTTTCCCATTGAAATGGCTGGTCACCCTTACAACAGTGCTGCGCTACGGCGCAGCCTGTGATATACAACTTTTGGGGGCACCGCTCTCTTAAAATTTCAGAGGGCAAAAAACGCCCAAAATTCGGCGTAATTCAAGACAACTTTTGAGTTTAACCGCGAATATCTCAGGAACCGGTTGATATATCGAAAATAGAGAACAAACTTCATTGAGAGCAATCCCTGCTACGTTGGACAAAAAAATTGGTGAACTTTGCTTTACTATCAGAAAAAGTTATAGACGCAAATGTTGACTTACCTGAAATCGACTGTGCGCGCGATTTTGAACACGTTAGAGTTTAGTCGAGAATATCTCGGGAACGGATACAGAAGTCAGCAATCGGAAACAAACTTTATCGACTGCCATTACTGCCTTTTGGACGAAAAAATGGGTAAACTTTGGTTCACTAACAAAAGAGGTATGTGCGCAGATGTAGACTTACCCTAAGTCGACAATGTGCATTTTGCGCATTTGAGTTCGGGCCATGTGACTTTGCTACCGGGTGAATTTCAATCCCCAAACGTTTTCCCCAATGGGACTTACGGCACCGGGTGACCTCACGCTGGGCTCTGTTTCAAATTTCTAGTTTTGTGCCTGTTTTTGTTGCGGTAGATCTACGAAGTTATTATATTCTGTTCTATTCTATTGACTGCGGCAACAAACCTGTCAGTTAATTAATACAATTATTTTAAAGTATTATCTGCTGCATTTTTCTGCAGTCTTGGAGGTTTATCTGTAGGTGCCGCGGTCTCTCTTTTAACAACCCCGGTGAACCCCACAAATTCTCTATTCGGATCCCATCCTGACCTGGAGTATACCTAACGAAAGTGTTGCATTAAACAAAGATCGAAATTAGTCACAGTAGTTGTTTAGATATATTGACATGTGATTGGGGAAATATGATGAGAGATCTTGCTGTGTGTATTGGAATATGACAGCTGAGCGGAGTAGGGCAAAGCAGATCGATGACTGGTTGTGTCCTAGCGCGTACCGTCAAACGACGACGTCAACGCGGCGACGCAGCGGCCTGCTGGCTTCAGCCGGCGACCGACCGCCAACCACGGGTCAGAAACATCGGTCAGCCTCGCGTAACGACGACACCAGTGCCGCGGTGGAGCGACCAGGCGACGACGACAACGACGACAACTACGACGACAAGGACGACGGTTTGACGATCGACTTACTGCTGATGACGTTAGGCGTGCTGCTGTCTCTGCTTGTAGTCGTCGGCCTGGCGTCGTATTGGCGCGCTGTCCGCAGCTGAATCTATCCATGCTTTACTTCACTTTGTCAGCTGTGCTCTCATCCTTGCATCACTCGCCATTTAGCATAGGAGGCGCCAACGCCTAGAAATCACAGCACGTGGGGGCTAGGGGCCACAAAACATTTCATTCCCTCTCACTTTTATCTTTTTTCTACTATCTTTTTATTTTTATTTTCCGTTTTTTATCTCATACAATAGTCCGGCTGCAATCCAGCAAGGTCACACTGGGGGATTGCTTCAAGCTTCTGCAGCTCTGCAGAAAGAGAACGCATGTGTTTTGGTGCAACTGACAAAAGTGAAGCACAATATCGAACTTGCACTATAAACTAGAAATCATTTTATTGTCAGTCTGTCAGCCGTACGATTTTTGGTACATTTTGACGCTGAAACCGTGCACTTTTGGCCACTTGCACAACAATAAGCCAACATGATTATTGTTTTTTTCACTGTTTGGTTTGGACGTATGAAATAGCGATTTGCATTAAGGTTGCGCCAGACACAGATATGCAAACATTAATTGCAAAAATTCATCAAAAATCAAACGCCGTTGGTACGCCGTCACGTGAGTTTTTGGCTGTAGGACGATTGCTCCCAATAAGGGAGGGTCAGTAATTTTGCCACTTGCCCCCTTCGCTCGCTTCGTGGTCTGGGCGCCTATGTCGCTGAGCACTGTTATGTAACATCGTCCACCCCGCCTCGGTCAGCAGTCATTTTGCGCGCTGCCTAAACACCGACGTTGACGTTGCACAAAGGCGTAACTCCTGGGACGGGCGTTAAAAAAGGAAGTTGCAAACCCCACATTATGCGGTTAAGGGTTGCTAATTTGTTCCAACCCTTTTAGTATTTAAAACAAAAATGAGAAATTTGACAGCGTTTAAATTTAGCAATGATTATAATTGCAATCATCACAATTATAGTACAAAATAGCAGAATTGCAAAAACGTTGCCATCGCATTAAATCTAAGGCAAACTTTATGCCAACATTCGTCCACAGTATTTCAGCTTTCGCCACAGACACCATCTCAAAATTTCCCATTTTTGGGGTAAAAGTTACGCCCGTGGGTGACGACATTTCGACTCCTAAAATCTGTGACGTAATGTTGTAATTCGTTGAACGTTATCGTCACGACATTTGCATGGTAGTATTGGAAAAGGCTATTAAACTGTTGTAATTGTAATACCTGCTTTTTATTTGAATACTGTTATAAGAATAAGCTTATTAACGGTCATAGATGTAATGAACGTACATGATAAATTTGAGTAACTCTCTAATTACAAACGTTTGTAAATTTTATCGAAAAGGTTGGCGATTTTGATGCGCAAACCAAGCAGAGTTATTCACAAAGTGAATTTTAATACTCAGACTGAAGAAAATTGCCATTTGCCAGTCTTGTTCCCACTCCCTTATTTCGAATTTTTAATCCGTTAATGCACACTTAAAACATTTTGTGCACATTCGTAAACTTTATTAATAGCAAATGCTGTGGAGACATTTAAAAAAAATAAATACGAACGTTTTTTGTTTATTTGAAAAAACAAGTGAAAGTGTATTACGTCTATGACTGTGATGACGGTTTTCTGGCGAGTGTTTGAAATACTTGAATGATGCCAAGTTGAATGCTGACATTTTCGTTTTCAGTCATTCGTGTTATCAAGATTGTGAAATACTTAGAATACGTCCAGTGTGTGAAGTGTAATCATTGACGTGAAACTTGACGGAGTCTCTTGAAAACATGACCGGTTTCCTGGATTTATGTATTGCGCCACAAGTGCTACGGAGCTGCGTTCTACAAACGAGCGGAGGTTTTGCCCAGTTGATAAATTGAGCCAGATGTAATTGGATAAGCCTTAGAAACTGCAACTTTGTAGGATAGACCATAATGACAAACTAGTTTTCATCTTATTTTCGACTTGGACTGTTTTAAGAAAGTCAATTGAAAATAACAATTCTGTTTCGCTTGGAACCCCAGAGGCTTGTTTGCTTCCTATGAAGTAAGAAAACGTCTTTTTCACAAAAATTTAAACAATATGGGTTTACTGCATTTTACTGCGTCCCACTGCACTTAAACCATGGTCAAGTTTTGTCCACTTATGCTACGTGTTTCTGAGAAAATTGTAATTATTTTTTTGATTTTATTTTTTGTAGTTCAAATTCTGTCTACCGATGAATCTGTGAGATGATGTGTGATCGGTATGAAGTCCTGTAAATTGCTGTTGCTTCTGTGTCTGAATCTATTTCATTTCCGTGTTTGATGGGCGACGCTTATTTCTCACTGAAAAAATACGTTTTTGAAATGGACGTTTTTAAAACGTTTTCAAAATACAATTTTGCTGAAAACTTTCTGTATTATGTTTCATGGTGTTAAATTCACTTATTGTTAAGCTAAGTGGATTTTCCAAGGTAGTGTAGCGTCGTGCCACTCACACATTTAGTTCAATGGGCAATTTTTTAACGATTGTGTAATTGCAGATTTACTGCAGAGAGCATATCGTTGAAAGCGACTTGAAAACAGGTTAGCACGTGATGCAGTTATGAGACAGAAAATTAGGGGTAATTACTTTGCATTAGGCCAGTCTCTGCAGTAAGTGCGGACTAGTAGCCTTGCAGCAATGAATGCGGTGTGGGTGCTTAGAAGCAGCAATGGTTGTAGTCAGAACGTGGTTTTAGCGGCGCTGGAAGCTACGGACGCAGGCAGCAAAAGTCCAGCAAACGAACGAGCGAACGCACGTCTGATCTAATATCAACAGCCGTGCACACTCGGACTCAGTTTGTCGCTTGGTTGCCTTAGAGTTAAGGCGCGTACACACCAACATAACTGAACTCAACTGAAATGACATAGTTTTGTTTTTGAAGAGCTGTCCATGGACAAGCACTGATGCATTACAGTAGACACCGTCTAACGACGTCGGTGGTCTGCGTGACTACACTCACGTACGCGTCAACCAATGATCAATAGGCTTTAGCTGCTTGCTTACTATGGTCAGTTCGCCAAAACCTAAACCGTGTCAGTTCAGTTCAGTTCAGTTACGTCGCTGTGTACGTGCCTTAACAGTCAGTTTGTTGCTTGGTTGGATTAGAGTTAGTCGCCGATCGGAGCTGTGGGCAGCCGGATGGGCGTCCGGACTCCGGCAAAGCTGTTAGAAATCTCTGATAGATCTTGTATATCAAAATGCCGACTACCGACCATTCAGCGCAGTTGCTTTGCTTGACCCGGCGTGGTCCCGTTGGGTCAGTTCTTATCCCGTACAGCGTCCGTCCACGGCTCAGATGACGACCAGGCAAAAAAACCCTGCGTACGCCGGTTGATTACTGACTGCCCGTAGACGGAGAAAAAACGATTTGTTTGCTACCACACTTGCGTAGCCTGCCGTGGCACATCGACGCTCGTTCCGCGAGCTACGCGCGTCGCGTCCGCAGTCACATGATCATCTTTCGTAGTTCGTCGTCGTCGTCAGCAATTTAATATTTTAAGCGGCGAAGAATTGTAGCAACAAAATAGTGACGGTGCTGGTTCAAACTGAATGAAAGTTTCAGAAAGTAAGACCAACAAAATGTTGACTATAGGCCTAAGTTGTATCACACTTAACTCTTAATTGGTTAAATCTTTCTTGTGGGCAGCCACGTGTCTGGAATGACAGCGTGAGGTCTCGTCTTCAGTTTAAGAAACAAAATATTTAAGTTAATGCCCAGTATAAGTAAAAACACGGAACGCTCCTTTCAGTTGTAACAGATAAGGCTTTACGACTGGTTGTTCCTGTCAGTATATTATTATGCCAAATAGCAATATAGGCCCCTATTGTGTGTAATATGTTTTATGACGAATACATGACTAATTAATTGACTGATTGTGCAATGCAATTCTGTTACATTTGTAACGGCTTAAGCCTCTACTTACCTCTAGTTCACTCTAAATGTTATTCCCTCTTAGGCTAAATTATACTAAATACTTTAATCCGTTAGAAACCGCTAATCTTTTACTTTCCAACGCACCAAACCGCATTTATTTAAATCGGTCCACTAACGGCGGAGATATTCGCTCTAAAGTTACCTGTTTTAATCTCTGTTTTCTAAGTCTGGTCTATTTCCAAAAACTACGTTACGTTAAGTTCTGGCCAGCGTGGCAGTGATCAGTGCGCATGCGCCGAGCTGTCCAAACCGTATAAAAGCGAGTGCCGGTTCTATAAAAAGGTCACTCGAGCTGTGGAGCTCGAAGGGTGCAGACCGGTCGAAACAAGTGTAAGCTTGCAACGTAAGGCTTGCCTCTAAATGGAGGGCACTCTAAGAGAGAGCAGATAGAGGGCACTGTCGAAGAGTGAAGAAAGAGGGTACTCTAAAGTAAAGGAACACTATCAGAGCAAGGTCACTGCCATAAGTTCGAAGTTCCTTCAACTAACTGCAAGTGCGCCGCCACTCTAGAACACGTCGCCTTTTTCGCAGAGCCTTCCCTCGATCTTTGGCATTCCCTCTAAGTTACCGCTCCACTCCAGCGATTTCGCTGATCATATATCCCAAAGTTTCCAATTCATTTTTTTGTCGAAGACGGGTAGTTCTACTCTACTCCGCTCCACCTTCTCATTCTAAATTTCGAAGGAATATTTCCTTTCCCTCTTCGCATTCATACAACAAGGCGCCCGAACCCACTTCCAAGTTGAGAACGAGAATATTTGAGTAATTAGAGTGATTTCGTCAAAGTAAAGTCAGTCTTCCTGGAGTGAATCTAATCGTCATTTTTATACCCACCGTTCCCACCTCTATTTCGTTTCTGCCGGAATTCATCATCGTGGTTATCCTTAATTCGTCCAACACAAACCCACCCCTATCATCGGCAATCATTTAACTTCCTTTAACGGAGTACAGTCAGATATCCATGGGATAAGAGATGTAGCCGACCGAGGACGGAAAAACTCGGAGAGTTACACTATGTCAATGGCCATTTCACACGCGACTCAACAGTTGATCTGTGTCGCGTCGTAGGTGTGAATTGGCCAGAAGAACTCGAAGTGTATAGGCCGTAATTTGTATTGTAGGCCTGCTAATAACTACTATCTTGAGTCAATAATTATTGATCGTATGTAAAGACATGAGATTTGCACTAAAAAGGTCACGCCTTTCAACTTAAAATGCTAAAATGCCTACGTAGCCTGCAGTCGTTCTACATTCCCTGGTGCGCTGTAAATTCCAAACTACACAATGACAACACTGGTCCATCTGGCCCATTCAGCAAGCAAACGGAATAAAAGATTTATTCGGATTAACCCCTTAAAGGCGGACAGCATTTCGTATAGGCGCTTTGCTCGGTATTTTTTTCACACAGGCTGAATATAGGTCTGTATATGAACGATGTAAAAGGAAAGTCTAGAGACGCTGGCTGAAGACCGAGAGCGAGGGTAATGTACGATGAGAGATAGTTGGGCCAACCTGTGGGTTGCATTGCGTTACGTTATCTGTTAGTAGGTGCCCGCGGGGTTACACTGTGTATTCCAGTGATCAGTGTGCAATGAAAACGAGGCGCGTTAATACTCGTAACATTCACGTGCAGTCACCGTACAGAACAAGAACATAACTCCATAATACGTTGTCGTTGACTGCTGTAACCTATGCCGGCTAGATCCTCCCCTCCTTCCTTCCTTCCCATATTCTGCGCCATTACCGGTTCTGTTGCCGAAGGCGTCGTAAACGTAGGCCTACGTATGCGAAGTATCGTTCGACCTAAAATCTGCCATAAAGCGGATACGCGTAGCCTATATGCTGCATGGCAAACTACCATGTCGGTGAGTTATTTTATGGTGGAACTGTTAGTGCTGAAGTCGACTTGTAGCCTGGGTCGGTAAGATTTACTACAATATTAACCCTTTAGGCCTAAAGACTCTTAGCAAGCTGACCTGACTTATGCGGCCATCATGGCCATCCCATCCTGACTCTGCGTGATTGGAGTCGAGGGGGGTAAAGCTGATCTCCAAAAATTTCCAAAGGGTGGTTTCCAAAAGTTTCAAAATATGTGGACCAAAGTTCGCCGGTTTTGAGAAAATCGGGACCAAAGTTCAAAATTTCAGCGCACAATAACTTTTTTGTTTCTGAACTTTAGCCCACAAAATTTTGGGGGCTTGTAGCCCTTCCCCAGGGTTTTTCAAAAACGTCAAAATATGTGGACCAAAGTTTACCAGTTTCTAGGGTTAGGGTTAGGGTTAGGAAATAAAATAGTAAAAGTAATAATAAGAGCGAACCACCTAGAAAAAGTATGTTTGGAATTTATTAGGTTAATGACATATGTAACATTTTTATTAGGATAGAAATAACAATATTGTAGTACTACCTCTCACCTTCTGCTTCAGGGTATTACGTAACCCTGAAAATTTAGAGTATTAGGGTTATGGTTAGGGTTAGGGTAAGAGTTAGGGTTAGGGTAAAGGTTAGGGTAGGGT
>Ga0209367_1006162_pt1 | contig 16622 bp, 10 predicted proteins | sample WorMetLIZISLAND2_FD_187412 | JGI IMG/M metagenome (GOLD analysis project Ga0209367, IMG submission 187412) | Marine gutless worms symbiont microbial communities from Max Planck institute for Marine Microbiology, Germany - Olavius geniculatus... ... | reverse complement strand
AGTCAACGGATTTACAATCTGATGTTTGAACAGTTTGCACAAGTACTGACATTACCGGACCTGTCGCAGTTTCGTTTCGTTTTTAGCGGACACTATGAACTTGCAGTATTCATACTCGACCGCCAAGCGCACTAGAGATTTCTTCGAAGTGATAGTGCGCTATATAAATGTTCTCTTATTATTATTATTATTATTAGTTATACTAAAAGACACATTGGTAAAAGTACAACCTAACTTAAACTGTACCCGTGATGCACCCGCCGTTCTAGTCACCCACGCTGTGGGCCTTAATTTATCCCGTAGCTCGTGAAGTTTATGTTAGTGTTGTCGTGTGGTGATGACAGAACATCGAGGAGGTGACTGGCTACGTGCTGATTATGTCGAACTACGCCGAATTCATGTCACTGACCAGTCTGCGCATTATCCGTGGTCGAAAGCTGTTCTTCCCCGACGACCACACCGGCTACAGCCTGTTCGTCTCACTCAACTACAAGCCGGGGTCTTTGAGCGTTGGACTTAAGGAACTGCAACTCGTCTCACTTCATGGTCAGTCTCGGCATGATTCGTCTTTGACGACTGGGACCTCTCCCGTACCTTTTTTCTTTTACTTTTTACGCTTTTTGTTAATTCCCCCGTTTTTTCCACTCTTTTTTCTCAAATCTAACTAGAGGGCCTGGGGAGCGTCGTAACTCCCCCAGAGGAGTCCGGCCGGAGCCCCGGCTGCAGTTGCATATTAGCCTAACGCGTTGAGCTGTCAAAACGCATCTCACGGCAACACTTTTAGTCATTCATGTGCAGTAAAATGACTGTAAAGTGTAATTTAGTGGTGGGCGATACGGTTAAAGACAAATCCGATTTGATTCTGTTTTTTGGATGCACTCTCAATCTAGGATTTTTGTGGTATATTGCATCCAGTGCTTTCTGGCTATGCCTATGAATCTGGATCACTCCTTCATTGGTTCAACTCACTGTGCTATTATAGCGGTAGAAAATTACAGGTTTTTCGTCAAAAAGTTAGAACAGGTGTTTTCTTAGAGCAATTTTATTTTTGTTAAAATAATTGACAAATAAATACTGGATTTCAGTTAACTGAAACAGTGTTAATCGTTATATCTGTTTGCTGTTGTATGTTGCCTATTGTCATAAGTGTAAATTAATCTTTGCTGCGACTTGCAAGGAGGTAGATATCGTGCGGGTGGTTCTTGTATGACTGGACTGTTTGGTTGCACGGCATGTGTGCAGAGATAATGGATGGGAACGTAATGTTTCATAACAACAATCTGCTGTGCTACGAAAACACTATCAACTGGAAGGACATTCTGACTGGTGAGAACTCGGAAGTCGTGCATCATCGTAGCTCAAGGGACATGACTCGCGAATGTAAGTGTTGAGTTTCAGAGGCGTCTATTTTCCCTGAATACTTTAAGCTAGTTTCCCCCATTTTTCTTCTACTTCCCTTCTTTTGTTTTCCATTTGTCTTATATTCCCCCCTGCTTTTGTTACATTTTGCTGTTTTTCCTCACAATTCTAACTAGAGGACTGACGAAAGCATTAAGCGCTGTTAATGGGATCTGGTTCAAAGTCTCAAACGCCGTCGATTTTCGGACCCGCGAGCTTGACAAACACACTTGGGAGCATCTCAGAGAGAAAGTTGATAAAATATTTGGTTTTGGTTCTAAGTTATACTAACTTGTTCGAAGAGCTGCAAAACTTTCCCCTTTACTTTTCTGCGCCCTTGTAATGGTTTGCGTCGTGTTACAGCGCGTTTGAAAATAATCGTTATAAGGTATTTGCTCTTGGTTTTGTGCTGGAAGTTAAACTATTAAACACGTATGTCGTACTTGCCTGTAGTCTTCACTGCAGACCACCATTATTTTTTCGTAGTAATTTTACACTTCGTTAGTTTTCATTGTCTATTGGCATGTTTGTCACATTTGAGCGCTGCAGTGCTAAAGCCACTCGACAAATGAGATGCCAGTTGGCAGGTGCGCTGTGATGCTCCAAGAAGCACTGGCCTATTTCCCTGAGGGAAAACGGTGAGGTTGATGGGTTGGAACCTCCCCCAACTCCAAATTTGCATTGCAAATTTGGACCAAACCGCTACATATGGCTGAATGTTGACACTTTATAGGAACTCAACAACACTATATCCCATGCTGCCATCGTTGACCGCACCGCATGCGACTTTGGGGCTCTTACTGCGAAATAGCACTTTATCACGTTGCTGACCAGTCCCCAGTGGCCTCAGTCGGTCTTGTTCACGGCGAATCATGTTGGCCTATACTGCCACTTGCTGGCTCTCCAACAAGAACTCCTCTGGATTGCTGCATCAAGTTTTTTAGGCCTTTAGTCTTAAATTAGTCGCAAGTTTTTTTTCTTTTCACTGAACTAACAACCTAAATGCCGTGAATGAAATTTACATCTAATTAATGCAACTGAGATAGAATTTGGCAAGTTTCCCCGCTGTAGGCCTAAATGACTGTATACGAAGTCATGCAGTGCAAACTGGTATCCGGCTGATGACCACTAGGAAACGCAGATGAGCGCCGGTCTGTGTCTTTTTGGCTCGGAAAGAATTTATGTTTTCCTCGTTAAATTTTCCTGTGTCACGTGATTGTCGTCGTTGCGTGTATTCGAGCGTCGTGTGTGATCTGCGCTGTATACAGGTGGCCAGTGTCATGAGAACTGCACGAATGGCAGCGACAGGAACTGCTGGGGTGAAGGTCCGGACATGTGCCAGACCTGTGAGTCTGCTTTGTTGTCACGTCTTGCTGCGCTGCTCATTGTAGACAAAAGTAATCGTGTAATGACAGTTTGCATGGGAGTACAAGTGGCCACAGATAGCATTAAGGAAGACTCTCTCATCAGATACACTCATCTGTACAAGAAGCCGACATAGTGGTCTGTGGCGTAAGCAAACGATGATTTCTGGTGCAAAATCTGGGCAGTTGTTAGCTCGCACGGACTTTAACCAGGACATTAAAAGAAAAAATAAAAAGAGGAAAATACAGAGCAATTTTTCACATGTAAACTAGGTGGGCGAGAGCCCGCCAACTCGTACAAATCACCCACCCACTGTAAGCATTTTACCAAAATGGAATGATCTGTTATTCTCGTTATGCTGTGGCCGGCAGAGGTAGTCTGGTTACCTACACTGTGTCCGGGAAAAAAGTAGGCCTAACCCCCTAGACATCGTACAATAGAAATGTCAAATCTAATCGAATCTGGATACAGTTGTTTGCTTTGGCAGATTTAACTAAAATTTGGCACTTTGATTGCAATTAAATGGTGCATTATTGATGCAGAATTTTGTTAGAGTCAGCTGTTGTTTGTTAAAGTAACGCAAATGTACATTAACATATGAAGTTTACTTGTGTAACGCCATACTGGTAACTGATATATTTTGTTATCGATATTCAACAATCAATAATTATGCTTTCACAATTTACTAGGGATTGCATGGGCCAAATTTTATTCAGATTCGTTTAGATTTGATATTTTTATTGTACGATGTCTAGGGGGTTACTTTTTTCGGACGCAGTTAACTTTTCACTGATGTCTGCTCAAAGTTAATTGCATTAAAAAGAATTTATTCTCTATATTGTTGATGATGCTGATTGAATCAACTGTTATTATACTACATCAGTGCGTCATCTTGTGCATTTGCTGCATTTAGCACTTGCATCTTGATGTCTTTGGATGCAGCATATAGTTGTTACTTTACTCTCATTGTCTTGTGTAAATTGCACATGATAGCGTGATGTATTCGAATCTAAGCGTTGATAAGGATAACAAGGCACAGTTGCTTCTGCATCAGTTAATGTTCGTTTTTTTGCTTAGCTTACGTTTTTTTCATTTCATTTTGTTTGTCTTATTTTAGTCATTATTAGTTATTTTATTTTTTGTTGTTGTTTTACCTTCAAGCTCTTACTTTTTATCATTTTTTATCTTGGGATTTTAAAATTATTTTATATAGCAGTACTTGCTCCATTTCTTTCATTTTGCTTCCGTTCAAAACAGTTTTAGTTTACATGGTTGCTTGTCTGTCTTTCAGTGCAAATTGTGTATGATGCCTATACCATATATTGTACTACGTCTGTGGTGTAGTTACGAGGCTGAGCTGTAGTCCTCAGTGCGATGACCGATGTTATGGCACCCAGGCCAATCAGTGCTGCCACCCGGAGTGTGCTGGCGGCTGTGATGGACCTACAAGGAATGACTGCTGGGTCTGTTCACTCTATTCAATTGTGCTATGCTTCCGTTATTCAATGCCTTAGTTACGTAATCGTTAGGTCGTGGGTTCAACTACCTATGGGGTCGTTGTTCAACGATTATCATTCGAATAGATGACCATCTGCATACCGATAAAACCATCTCGATTTCAGTATAACCAACCATTTAGGTTGACTCATCTTTCATCTCTTTGAGGCAAGTCAGCCTGTTTGTGTTGTTTTATGGGCTTTGCTGCCCAAATTGAAAGTCAATAAATGAATTAATTAACTAAAGCGGGGCGCGTTTACATGTGTGTGGTGCCAGGTACGATCCCACATCCCACATGACAGGTGACGTCCCATAACTCTGGGAAGAGTTACTATAAAAAGCTATACACATCTTTAACTTTTTGTTATTGAAAGTTGACAAGCCTAATGGTTACTGCAGTTTTAACGTCTATTGCTGTTAGTTAGCATTGTCTCACTGTACAGTACCACATTTTATTTTTTTTATAGTTATTAGATAAAGTTTGCAGGGAGATCAGCCCTTTTTGTGCACGCAAAGCTCAGAGATTATCAGATTCAGGAGTGAGTAAATTAAATCAGGGGTTCATTTAAATTACTGTTTGCATTTTATCTTTTCGTGCACTACGTTCCTAACGTAGCGAAAAGGAGTACGCTGTATATAAGATCAGTGTAGTATTGAGGACTGACCAACCGATCGACGACCAACCAACGACCTACCTCTGTTTCTGGAAGAGCCTTCCTGGAAGAACTTCAAGCGGCCATATATCCATAACGGTGCTAGATAGACGCATGGTCACTATAGACCACCCATAGAAAGTCGAGCCCCTGGAGTCGAATGGTCACGTGACTGATGACGTCATTTGCGGTGTGAAAAGAACGGAACTAAAAGCAGTTAACAGAATACAGGAGAAAATAATGCGCGTGAGGAGTACATTAAATTGGTCACAATCTAAAATATTTTTTGTTTTTTTAATTCTTTTTCGATAATGCATAAGTTTTCAGAGTTGAGAAATGTCGTGCATGGCAGGCGTGGTTCCAAATCCGGATAGAAACTGTAGTTGAAAACATCTTTCCCTTTTCGTATTTTGCATGTTAGAAGCCAGATAGAGTGATGCCAGTATTGCAATTATACTGTTGACTATTCTGTACATCTTGACATCTCTATCTTGATTTCTACATTGTTTCAATGTATTTCAACCCAACTGTTGCATCATAAGAGTTGGAGTTTTTTTTACCACTATTTTGCGTGGATACTGGACAACAGTGTACGTTCTCTACAGTGATGTGAGTGTGATAAGCAGTGTTATGGTTCTAATGTAGGCGTGCAAGAACTTCATAAACGAGCACAAGTGTGTGGCTTACTGTCCCCCTCAAGAACTCTATGATCCACGAACATACCTCAAAGTTCCCAACGTCAACGCCAAGTATTCGTATGGCAGCATGTGTGTCGAAAAGTGTCCAGGTATCTGCTGGTTTTTATCTGAGCATTTTCTGTTAATTAGAACTGTTTGTTTTAAAACCTGTAGTCTGTGACATTAGTATTTCGAGTTGCAGCAGATAGTGTTGGCTTCGGTGTTGTATTAGTTTTGCAATCTGACAAACTGCAGTCTTGATCGTAATTCTGTGACTGTGTTTTTAACCTTAGTAATATCATTTTAATCTTGATCTGTATATACTGTACAAATTTGAACAAAGAATCACGCAGGTTTTAGTGCAGTTTTGTGTAAACTTGCAGAAAACTTGTATCGCTGCATTGTATTGGACGTTGTGGCGCTCCTGTGCTAGGGATGAGGGGCGCCGTAATATAATGATGAAGTTTATTCGCCATGACAGGCAGAAAAAACAAACAAAAAAGCCATGCAAGATAATGTAACAATAGACAAATCAGTGAGTCCAGATAGGACAGTAAAAACAAAAAAAACAAACTACTAGGCCTACTTAAACACTAATTACTCTTACTGCACAGCTAAAATGTTCAAATATTTTGTGACGGATATTTTGTTCAGTACAAATGTCAATCATAACGTCGAAGTCATAACACATTGATACAAATTCTACAGAATGATGATGTGATCCAACAAGTGCAATACAAAAAATAGTTTTTGTACGTACTGAGGAAATTATTAGTCTAGGATGATAGCATTGCAGTGAGATGTTATGTGTGTTGATCACAGGTCATCTGAATGCAGACCAAGGAGCATGCGTCAGTGACTGCGGTGCTGGCCGTCGTCGTAAATCTGAGTCTGACAACAAATGCGTTCCCTGTGATGGACCATGCCCCAAGAGTACGCTCACGTATTTTCATTTTCTTGATTCGTATTCAGTTAATGTTTAGTATTCTAATTGAAATTTTGTCGTCTATAATAAGTGAAAAGCATGGGCAATGCACAGAAAAGTGAAAAGTATATGCTCTCCATAGATCAAGCTCTCTCGTACAGTTTTGAAAATGATTAATCTTGATCATTGCAGAGAAGTGTGGTTTTGTTGAACATTAAAACCCAGTACCACCATTCACTGCCATAATTGAGGCTAATCGATTTGCCTAATCGTCCGATCGCTTGATCCTCATAATGGCTATGTGTGTGTAACACTTTGTTATCAGCTACCCTGTATTTATGCCATGAATATGCTAATGAACCAGACACTAGCCACATGCAGGTACTTGTGCGATGTACGAGGTAACTATGTACCAGGTAACTCACGACACAACACAGTCTAGCCTTCCTTGAACAAAATAATACTTAAATTACATTCAGAAACTCGTTGCGTTAAAAATCAATAAAGTTGTGAAAATATAAAAATTGCTAGATTTATAAACCTGTTATGAACTTATGGTCGTGTGTGTTGGCTAACAACCACTGGACTAGATAGAGAGAGAGAGTAAGAAATATATGCTTTATGGGGGCGCTGAAATCGTGGGAGTGGACATCGCGGCACCAAGTAGCAGGGGTGGACATCGCGGGAGTGGACATTGAGGGAGTAGCGAAACAGCAATAAGCACTCGAATGCAGTTTCTGTCAGCTGTGAGACATTCCATGGGCGTGCACACAGAGACTTTGCGTCCAGCAGATGTTAGCAGCAGCAGCAGCGACGAGTTGGACGAAGCTCAGACTCCAACAGCTCCTGCTCCAACAGCGACGGCTACAACGTCGTCAGCGTCGGCCGTGACAGAGTCACAATTCTGCGAGGTGTGTCTGATTGCACCGCGCAAGGGGTTCGCATTGGTGCTGTGTGGGCACGCACGCTTTTGTGAAAACTGTGCAATGCGAGTTGCTGAGATGGATGCAGGGTGTCCGGTGTGTCGTGGTATGATCACGATGATGATGCGTATTTTTCATTAGAGACAGTGCTTATAGGCTACACGTAGGCCTACACGAGACTGACTGCGAGCTAGGATCTCGTAATTTTCACTAGAGACAGTGTGAACTTTGCTACTAATGTAACTGTTTGAGTGCTTTATTTCACACCTCTTGCAATGCGTATTTTTTACTGCATTTGACTTTTTCAGTATTTAGTAGCATCATAAATATCCAAAAATCTCCACTATTCACATTCTTTGAGTTGACATGTCCAAAAAACATAGCGTTCCGTTTCATGGTTATAGGCTACATGAGAGCTTTCGTTTTGTGCCGCATTTGCCAAAAATAGCTGCAACACATAGGCCTACTAAGTGTATAACTGAGACTTTTCTGTGCGCACATACTTTTTCTACTACCAATCACTCCCGCAATGTCCACTCCCGCGTTGTCCACTCCCGCGATGTCCACTCCCATGATGTCCACCTCTGCATTTTTGACCGTGCCACGATGTCCACTCCCGCGATTTCAGTCGTCTCGCTTTATATAAGTGCTTTTTGTTATTCGAAATTTCGAAGCCCATTCAGAACTAACTATAACGATGTTTTTGATATGCTCTGTGATGCAGCATGCCCGGGAACCGGAGCCAAAGACTTCATCAGTCCTCACAACATTCGTAGCTTCATTGGCTGCACTGTCATCCAGGGGGAAATTCGTATTCTGCCCACCACGTTCCTTGGGTATTGCCAATATTTATTATTTGTATTGTTTAATTTTTTAGCTGTTTTATTTCATTCTGTGTTTGTTATGGTCACCTGGTATAAGTCATTCATGGTCTTTATTCTTCAATAGAGTTGAAACTCTGCATGCTATGAGTAAATTTGTTGTAGCTATAAGATAAATGAAATAAACCTGTTAGCATTTGCAAACTGTGATCTTTGACTTCTGTTTGTGCTGTTTGCACTATAGAAATCATCTAACTTACTTATTTAGGGCCTACTTACTTTGCAGCCTTGTCTAGCTGCAGACTGTTATAGTAGGCACAGCAACAGAAAACGTTTGTATGTTGGCATATTGCACTATTCATAGTAGTTTGTAAATGCTGTGACTCTTGCAAGTCATGAACATAACGTAGCAAGTGTTGCTGTTTTTTTATTTTTGGTTTTATGGCGTTGTACAAAATGTGCTTTCAAGTTTAGCTTAATTATTTGTGAAATTTTGTGTGGTTTGTGCAGCGATCCAGTGCATAATTTGTCAGGAATTCATCCTAGTGAGCTAAATGCACTTGAGTCGGTCCAAGAAATCACGGATTTTCTTCAGATTCAGGCAAATTTCACGGGATTTCACAACTTGAGCTTTTTCCGCAACTTGAAGGTGATACATGGCCGTGCTCTGGACAGGTAATGACATTTTACACTCATATCGACAGCTTTCATAATAACTCACTATTTTAATATTATCAGTAGTTGCATTCTGTTAACTCATCTCAGACGAATATGTGAATGTGATACTACTATTTTTGTCTACTACGTGTGTTCTCAAGGCTTTTCGTGCATAAAATGAGTTTGCGAGCCACTTTGACCCCTACCACAGAAGCTTACTAGCCACGTTGCTCATGTTCGAGGTTATAACAGTTATCGCATTATATAAATTACTTTCTTACTTATGCTTTGAGATGCCATAGCTGGTGGAGAGGGGCTTGCTGCCCCTCCCCAAGAAGGCCACTGGTTGCAGTTCGTCTAAATTTGTAGCCACTGAGTATGGTGAATCAGTGATGTGTCTGAGCCTGTGTGTGTGGTTGCAGTATTGGAGCATCGCTGCATATCTACAGGACGAGTCTACAGACACCGGACCTGCGCTCGTTAAGCTCAATACGTAACGGCGGCGTGCTCATCAAGTCAAACCCTCAACTGTGCTACGTCGACACCATCAACTGGGAGCTGATTCAGTCGAGTCCTAATCAGAAGCTGCTCGTCGTTGGCAACGCCAATGCATCCCAGTGTGGTATATCCTGCAGCCGTACACTGTATTAAACATGTTTGTTGCTGCAAACACTAATCGAGCTGGCTTTCCCCGAAATCCATCCCCAGGTTGCTCAGTTTCTAGGAGGAAAGTATTTTTAATCACGTTCAATGTTGTAGAGTAGAAACATCACAAACACACTCAGTTTGGCCTACAGTCAGCGTGATAAATTTTGTTGCTTTTATTTATTAGTCGTTGAAAAGTTAAATTGCTTTCAGCTTTGTGGGGGAGGGGCTTTGCCCATATGAACCTCTGACCAGGGGCTCTGCCTCTGGACCGACCCCCATTATCTGCTGACGCTCTGATTGCTCGCCATGGGTTTCGTGTTAGTACTTTAAACCTTAAAATAGGCCATGGGCTCAGTTTGTCTGTTGTTGATTGGTTGACAGTGGCATCCCGCAGCACTTGTTCACCAGAGTGTACGCTTGATGGTTGCATGGGTCCTAGTGATGAACAGTGTCTCGCCTGTCAGAACTACCGCTACGGCCATCGATGCTTGCCATCCTGCGATGTCGAGACTGGACTCTACCTGGTTGCTAATGACAACACTTCTGTCGGTGGTCCGAAGCTCTGTGGCAGGTGTCATGAGGAATGTTCGGGCAGCTGTCGCAAAGAGGTAATCTTGATGTTTCGCTAGTGGATCTTGCCCGTTCATCTGTCTGTACCACGCAAACTCAGAAACACAAACGCGATATAAATGTGAATGTGGTGTGAATGTTCTTGAGACCTACTCAGCTAAAAAGATCAAAGGTCATTCTTAAGGGTAGGTTAAGGTTTGGGCTGCCCAATGCCAGAGAAAAGCTGAAACGTTTAATTCCAGCTTTGCCACGAGCTAATATGCAGTTATGTTTATAAGGCCTGCTTTAAAGTTAGTATTGTTATTATCATTTATGCTGTGAAATTTGTTTTCTACAAAAATAATAATGGTTTCTTAAATACTCAAATTGATTGTTAGGCTATAAGTTGCAACATTCGTCTGGTTGTCAGTATATGTATCTGTACGTGTGTTGGCAGGGATCTGACCAATGCGACGCATGCAGACACGTCCAGGACGGACCTTACTGTGTGGCCGAATGTCCCAATTCCAAGTACCCCAACGCCAGCGGCATCTGTCTACCATGTCATCCGAACTGTACCGAGGAGGCCGGATGTACGGGACCACTGGATACTATAGGACCAGGGGCATGCAACTCGTGCGAACTGGTGCACTTTGAGGACGTAAACGGCATACAAACGATGAGATGTCTCAGACCGGATACAGAGTGCAGTGCTGGCTTTTACCGCGGCATTGTCCCTGTACACCTGCGTGGTCCCGGCGTTGGAAAACTGGCAAGTGCTTTCTATTTCTTTGATGTTGAGTAATGCAGTCACTCTGCCCATTATGCTGCTATTTTGATGGTTGATAATGAAGTGTTGATTATAGACAGTGAGAGATGAATAATAAATTCTTTGCAGTAGGTACAATCACACGGAAGGTATACTAGTTTAGCTTTATTTTGCCATGAATAGCTAGCCTATACTCACTTGTTTTGAGGCACACACAGCGATATTTTCCACGTGCAAGTATCACCGTGTCTGCTTCAAAACAAGTGATTATATTCATGGCAAAATAAAGCTAAACTAGTTCACCTTCCGTGTGCCACGTGCAAGTAGGCTACTTGGCTAATAGCATCTGGAGTGTTGCTGAGTTGTGATTTCTTAAGATCTCAATGATGGGCAATAGGCTATCCCAAACGCCGTCTCAAAACATTTTGCTTTGCTCTTGCCTTTTAGTCCCAGCCATGTGTTACCTGTGACCGCCCATATCTCTGATCATGGTAGTTTGACAGACATCTAGTGCGCGTTATACCCCGTTTACACGATCAAGCAAACATCGAGCAAACGTCGAGCAAACGTCCAAAAAACATCGAGCAAACATTGAGCAAATATGAAGCATGCATAAAGCATAGTAAACATCGAGCAGACATCAAGCAAACGTCGAGCAAACGTCGAGCAGACATCCAGCATGCATCGAGCAAACATCGAGCAGACATCGAGCAAACGTCGAGCAAACGTCGAGCAGACATCGAACAAACATTGATCAAACATCAAGTAGCCCTGATGGAACCCCGCCCCCTGGTTTGAATGTAGGCCTAGGCTTAGCCCACAGCTGATCACGTGTTATATAGGCCTTCCAACTACAACCCACCCGCTCTCCTAATTAGCATGCTAATTACCATAGCTCGTCGAGCTAGCTCGATGTTTGTTCGATCGTGTGAACGGGGTATTACACTTGGCGGCATGTTGTAGGGCTGTCTGAAGTGTCACGCTGAGTGTCGCACGTGCAACGGTCCCGGTCTGTCGTTCTGCACTGAGTGTCTTCACCTGCGAGAGGACAACAAATGCGTTTCTAAATGTTCCGAGGATTACTTCTATGACGCTGTGAACGACGTCTGCAGTCCGTGCAGTTCACATTGTCGACGCTGTACTGGACCCACGTCCACTGACTGCATTGCCTGCAGAAACTTCAAACTCATCTATCGTTCCACGGAGCATGGCCAAGACACTCCAGTAGTGACCTGGCTTATGTTATTAGTTTGCTGCGATATGCAAAACGTTTGTGTGTTTATGTAACTTTCATTATCAAAGCTGACAAAATCGCAGCTTGGGAGAAAGGTGAACTGATTGAATTTTGGGTTTAAGCGCTGAAAGTTTTTAAAATTCCAGCATAGTGATGTAATGGTGCATTTGTCATGGCAGCATGCTAAAATGAAAAATACAGTTTTCATGGTTTTTTGCACTAGCTTCCGTATTTAATGATAATTTTTTTTTCAAGCAAGCTGTAGCATACTTATGGAAATGACTGTCGCTGATTTCTAACCGTCTTGTTTACGTAGCCTAGGCCTATTTTGTGTTAATAAGATTAATTAACAGTGACATTTTTGTTTTTTTACTACGCTAAACCATGCTTTGTAATTGCCCCGCCATGCTTTAACTACTGGTGGTTTTTTTCAGTGAATATCTCATGTTAGACTATCTCCATTTTAAACCGGTGTTTAGTATCTAGTTGCAGCCAATTAATAAAATCAGTATAATGCCATGTTTTGTTGCTTTTGTCTCTGCTTGGTATGAGCTAAGTTGCGGTCAGTAATACCCCGTTTACACGATGAAGCTGGCTCGACGAGCTGGCTCTAGTTAGCTGGACGAGCCAGCTCGATGTTTGCTTGATCGTGTAAACGGGGTATAAGTGCCTGGTGATGTGCTGGTGTGTATGTTGTGTGTGGCGGCAGCTGTTCAACTGCACAGACAAGTGTCCCGATGACTTGCCACACCGAGCTACTGACATGATCAACGAACAACTCGAAACCGTTTGCATCGCTGAGCCTCTTGTCTACGAGTCAGTTGTTACTTACTGTTCCGAGTGTCTTTGTCATTATCGTCGTCATTTTATTTCAACCTCATTTATATGTTATAAAGTTTTTTTTCACTTACTACTGCATGCAGAAGGGGGCATCGTTATCAACTGCATTCAAAGGTGCATGTAAAAGTAAGGGTACTGGACTGTGTATTTGATTTCGCGGGGTGCTTACACAATGCCTGACCAGTGTTACTACTTCGTCCTCTTATCTATCTTACCGTATGGTCATAGTCTCACTTCGCTCCAGCTTGATGACTGAGAGCGTCTCACGTTTGTATATCACACATGCGTCCAGGCAGAACACTCCTTCGGCCATGAGATAAGTACATTTCAACACGTTTCATCGGTGCATTATGCCCTATAGACCGTGTTGAAACCTGTACACAGGTGGTGCAGATTGTATTGTATGTAACTATGTTGTGAGCAGCAAGCGGCAGCAGATAGGCATGGCTGTCGGCGTGTCTCTGGGCTGTATCGTCCTGCTGGGAGTGATTGCTGTGCCAGTCGTCTACATGCGACGCCAGTGGGCGCGGGCCGAGGAGAACAAGCTCCGGTTGACTGCTCGCATGAGTGGCTTGGATGAGAGTGAGGTACCTTATTCTGAGGTTGGTACCCGCTGCTGATGATTATGATATCACTGGTGGTGGCGGGTATCATTGTGTATTGTCTGTAGATTGTGGATTACATGGCTTTCTTTCAGTCTAATTGCGTAACACACTGTTCAGCTTATATGCATGCTTGGACGCCGTAGTTGCTACTTCACAGTTCAGTTTGTCACATTTGCTAATGGTTCTGGTGTCAGTTTTATATCGCTTCACTTTTGATAACAGTGACGTTTAACGTTTGTCGTTGTGTCTTCTGATAAATTTCAGAAGTTGACGTCATTATTCTGTCGTTTGCATGGTGAACGGATTATGTTTTCACTCGGGCTTGTTTCATTGTCACAAAACTGCAGACTTAGTTCAGCTTAGACAGTTAACTCTCTTCTGTGATTCTGTTATGGGTGCTTGGGTTATTCAGTGATAATATAACTTTTGCTGCATTTTATGAGCAGCTCTTAACTTTTTTTGCATAGGCTTTATTTCTGTATTTTATGCCTTAATAAACATTCTTGAAATGTAGATGCATGCATCTGTGATAATTATGTGATTCGGTATTACTGGTGTATTGAATAGAACTCGTTTCCATTTTTTTTGCATCTGAGGATTACCTACACGTCATATAGGGTCTGGTGTGATTAAAATTTTGGTGTTCATGCATCGTAGTACACGCACTACCCACAGCTGTGTTTCGTGTAAAAATTAAACTGATTGTTTTGTTACTTTAACTTTCCATTGTTAAAACTAGCAGCTTTTCTTCTTAGATTCTCCCCTTATCTCTCTCACGGACGGAACTCCAACCAGCTCGTGTCTTAGAAGTCTTTGGCGATGTTGACTTTGGTAAAGTGCGGCAGATTAATCCAACTCGTATTGCTTTTAGGTGCACTATAAAATAGATGTTTACTTACTTACTTATTTACTTACGCGAGTGATTGTTCTGTCGGTACACGGTAGTGAGTGTATTGTCTACGTATATCGTGTTGTGTGCTGTGCTGGTCAGCCTCTGACTCCGAGTGATGCTAAGCCGGACATGGCGATGCTGCGGCTCATCAAGGAATCTGAACTGCGCCGTGGCACTATCATTGGTTCAGGCGCTTTCGGCACTGTTTACCGGGTATATATCTACAGTTTTTGCTTTTCGGTCGTTCTGATAACTCATGTGACTGATTTTGCTGTGGATGGAGTACTTCCTTATAAGGTGTTTACACGATCGAGCAAACATCGAGCTGGCTCAAGTAGGCCTATTGGAACCCCGCCCATGGCTCAAATGTAGGCCTAGGCTTAGAATCTTAGCTTATAGCTGATCACGTGTTATATAGGCCTTTCAATTACAACCCGCCCACCCTCCTAATTAGCATGCTCGATGTTTGCTCGATCGTGTAAACTCTCTATCAGCAGTGTGGATCGTTCGCTCATGCGTCATGCATCAGTTCTGCTGTAGGCTTAGTTTGACTACTCACCATTGTCTTCTTCTTCTTTTCTTCAGAATACATGCTAACTACAATAGATGGTAAGGCTGCAGCACGGTATAAATATTTGTTACTTTTTTCTTTATTTACAACCTTTTTGGAAAGCATGGCAGTCTACCAGTAAATGTTTGCAACGATAAAATTTGCACGAGCAAGCCGTGCCAGGCTCTAACAGAAATATTGAAAATTTATGGGTCTTCTAGGACAAATCTAACAATTTTTATTTGCATCTCCTCGTCAAGGAGAAAAAGTTGTGAAATTCAGCGTGTGGCGTGTGTAATTATGTGTAGGGTGTGTGGATCCCGGAAGGTGAGAACGTGAAGATCCCGGTCGCTATAAAAGCGCTGCAGGAAGGCACGGCTCCGGCGCAGAACAAAGAGTTGTTAGAAGAAGCGCGAGTGATGGCGTCCGTCGTTCACCCGTGCTGTGTGCGCATTCTGGCTGTCTGCATGACCGCTCAGGTCTCAACCATCTATCATCACTGTGTATCACTGTTGTCAGAACGAATCACAGCAAATAAACTGTTTCGTTAATAAAACAACTGACACACCGCAATTGTACAGTGTAAAAAAGACGAGGAAAAAGAGTAACACAGATTTTACACAGTCAATAACTTTGATAAAAACAAGTAACATAGGATGCAAGAAATGTGAGCTAATGTTCATGAGACATGCAAGAGATTATAACAATTCTTGTTTGCAAGTTGTCTTGGTCCATCTTCATCCATTTCGTCGTAAATCACAGTCAAAAATCGTAAAAAATCACTAAAAACCCTATTTTTGGGGTTCAAGGTCATTCAATGTCACCGATGTTGATATCACTAAAAACACGTCACCAGTGCTTGTTGTGATAAGCAGCATGTCTGTGCCTATCTGCAAGCATTTTCACGCCAGACAAGCCAATAGCGGCAAAATAACGTCTTTGTAGAGGGGGTGCCCTTCTTTTTCCCTCTCGTCCAAGGGGATCTCCCTCACCCAGCGACATGAAATTTTATATCAAAATATTAGAGACACTAAGCTTAACTAAGCTTAAACTAAGTGAAAACCCAAAGTCTCTATCTCATCTGGTCTTGAAACGGTACTGGATCGTAACGGACAGACAGACAGACAGACAGACAGAATTACCGTAGCTAATACGCGCTATAGCTAGCTGTGCTAGCTCTCGCGCGTAAAAATTGCAGCCAGTGAGATGCGACCTGAGGTTCGGAAGTTGCCTGTTCGATATTTTGTTCCTTAAATTGTAATTTTCAGAGAATGAGCTTCCAGCATGTCTGTGCCTATCTGCAAGCATTTTCACGCCAGACAAGCCAATAGCGGCAGAATAACGTCTTTGTAGAGGTGGTGCCCTTCTTTTTCCCCCTCGTCCAAGCGGATCTCCCTCACCCCGTTCGCCAACGAATCGACTACAAATTGGCAGTTCTGACATACAAAATCCGCAGTACATCCACCCCGTCATATCTCAGTCGCCACATCAGACTTCGGGGATCTGCTCCTCATCTCCGCTCGTCCGCTGTACCGTTACTATACAAGCCGACCACAAGAACTCGCTTTGCTGATCGTGCTTTCCGTTGCTCAGCACCCACCGTTTGGAACTCTCTAGCC
>Ga0209367_1006161_pt1 | contig 16624 bp, 3 predicted proteins | sample WorMetLIZISLAND2_FD_187412 | JGI IMG/M metagenome (GOLD analysis project Ga0209367, IMG submission 187412) | Marine gutless worms symbiont microbial communities from Max Planck institute for Marine Microbiology, Germany - Olavius geniculatus... ... | reverse complement strand
GGTCATGGTTTATTAATAGATCATGTAACATCTGAATTGCACAAACGGACATTTATCAATAGAAATTTATTTAGCAACTGTTATTAGTTTGTTTATCTGTAGTCTGTTTATCGTGTTTTTTCCTGTATTTCTTTTGTTTTGTTTCCAGTTTTTTCACTGTTTTTCTATGTTTAGCATGTATTTTCTGTGTTTATTTTGTCTACCTTAATAATGTTTGTAGTTTTCTTTTACTGTTTTTTTTCTATGTTATTGTTCTCGCGCGTTTGTCGCGAGTGTTTATTACATATTAAAATAAAAATAAATAAAAAAAGAATAAAGTCAGATCTGTGTTATCTTAAATGTATTAAAGCTAAATATATCGTTCACGTGTTAGGTTCGCAAATCAGTTTATCAATTACGTGTTCATTTTTGGTGCGATGAAGAAAACCACAAAATGTAATCTACTCACTCTTAGTTAATAAGCTGATTGTGAACGAATAAAATACACGTTACTGGTTTTTACGCGCGAAAGCAGCTACTGTTTTCAGTGCGTCTTAGCCATCGCAATTCTGTCTGTCCGTCTGTCCGTCCGTCTGTCACACGGATAGATCAGTCAAAAGCGGTGCAAGCTAGAATCACCAAATCTTTACCGTCGGCTGCTTGGAAGACCTTAGTTTCAGAAACCGTAAAGGTTTTCCATAAATTCAAAGAGGGTCACCCCGAACGATGGCGCTAAATGAGAGGGGTGGACAAAATTTGCGATTTCTGGCCAATAAGTCGCTGTATCTAAGTAACGGTGCGAGATAGGGCCTAGGTTAATATTAATCACTAATAAGAAGTCGTACACTGGCTTTCGATTGGTGCCGAATTCAATGACCTTGGATGACCCTGAACACCAAAATAAGGGTTTTATAGATTTTTGGCGATTTTGGGCTGCGACACAAGCCTATATCATTCACAAGCTGGCGCCACGGAACTATCGTTATGCGATCCAGATAGAGAATTTGGTATTTGTATATTAACTTAGCGTGAACACCCCAATTTTTAGCTAAACTATTGAACCGGAACTGCTATAGGCTTTCGCGCTTCTGGTGAGCATTAGTTCAAATTTCTTGTTTTTTTTGACAGATTATTTTTTTATTTTGCTGCTTATTGTCACTGTATACTGTATAGGCCTATCCAAAATCCACATTCGAGAATCGATTGTATCCTTTTTAAATATAATGCCACTGTCAACACAACAGCGCATCCAGTCATCACAAGGTCATTCATGTCATGACCTTTGACGTTTCACTTTTGACCCTTTAAGCCTATGCCGTTTAGTCGTCTTCCAGTGCACGCAGTAAAGTCCAGTCGCTATCTCTACTGTCTACACCAGCGTAGGAAATGTATCTGCCCACACATGACAAATGAACCACATAAAAAAAATGTTCTCGGCAATAAAGAACGTTTACAGAGTGTCTAATGCGTAAGAAAAAAATAATCAACTCTAGCGATAATTACTCTATTATCCGCTTTCACTACACGGTTTTTATTTCTTCGTTGTTTGCATCGTTTGAGTTGCGTTACAGTACGCCTTTCGGGTACAACTGCTTGAAAACAAAGATAAGTGCGAAAATTAATAAACGTGACACCAGTATTAGCAAAACGCAGAAAAAGTTTCTGGTTTGCGGCAATGCAGGCCTAAAGGTAACGTTGTTATGCAAATATTCGCGTGGGTTAATTCTAACTTCTCTGCAGCGGCAGCAGCAAAGGACAGTGGCAACGTGCACTGCTCTCGTGCCTGACATACGTTGGCAACTGACTGTAACATTTTCTTATCCGCTTTGTATGACATAAATCTGTCGCGTTTTAATCAGCGTAGGTTTCGGCAATTAGTACAGCTTACATTCCGTCACGGTCTGCAATGTATTATGCGAGTGTAACAACTAACGAAACCGTGACGAAACGTGCTCATTTTGTGACTGTGATCGACGGCGTGTTCAGCCTGGGACATATGTGTGTTTTATAAACAGACGCGAAACGCATTTCAATCGTTACGCTTGACCGGAGAAAGATTATGAGCGGTTATAACATTTTAGCCACCGAGGTGACACATAGGAAGACGAAGTGAATGCATGAAATAATGGCAAAAGACAGCAACTGTGAAACAACGAAAACGCTATCTTTTTTTCAGCAAAGCACAGCAGCTTCGTGTCTGTTATCGAGTCGAATCGTTATTCATCGTCACACGATGTTATATCCTACAGCTCGCCACGCGCGATCAGAAGCATCAGCTGTTAATCAACATCGAGCCCCAGCATTAATCGAGTCAGCCAGACGACAGCCGGAGAAGCCGCCCTGCATGAACAATGGCGCCTAATTTCATCAAAGACAGTCGCCGTGCAGAATGCCTATAGCGCGCAAGTCTAATCCTAAACAACGCCCGTACGTACGTACGACGTACGGTTCGATACGCCGCAATTTTCGCCACGAATTGGCGCCCGGCGGGCAGTCAGTCATTAGCCCGTCACAAGTGATCTACTGCAGATGAACGTGCACGGCGCTGAACGGAGAGTGACAAGACTGGGTGAGACAAATAGAATTCTTGGCGCAATAAAGCGTCGTTGCCACGGAGTAGTCTTCATTGCTCGGTGCAAACTTATTCCACGCTAGCGGCTTTCATCGTATGTGTAAGAATTATGCGGTGCGACAGTGATAAATCACGACAAACTGTGTTATTTCTTATTTTCATTGCCGTCGTATGTCGTCCTCCGCAGTCTCACCACAGTGTCTGGAGTGTTATAGCCACTCTTAATTTCACTCCACTGAAGCGTGACGGTTGAAACGCGTGTCGCATCTGTTTATAACACGCACCTTTAGGCAGAACACACCGTCAATCACGGCCATGAAAGAAGTACGTCTCAACACAGTCAGAGTTTATTATGTCTCATCGAGCTTTACAGTCGCGTAATGCACTGTAAACCGTGATGAAACGTGTGAGAGTTTTTTTTACTTGGTATAAACTGAGACTTCGTTTTAAAGCTGCACCATACATGAAATCCGGCCAATAATCTACCATTCGTTAAGCTTTTAATGCACGTCAGCAAATTTAGAGCTTTGTGTAATTCGGTGTAACCAACCGTTCGTCGATATGCTCACTGTTTTGTAGCATATGGCTTGCTGTAAACGCCGGTAGCAGTAATTCATACAGAGTCTTCCTGACCTTGAATGAATATCCAAGGTCATTTAAAAAAATTGTGGAACATCGGCGCCCTTTTGTCGAACGAAACCAAACGCGCTACGTACGTGACGACAGCAATTAAAGAGCGAGTGATCTTAACTTTCTCCTAAGCGCCTTACGGTCGTACACAAAGCACCGGGTCACCTTATTTACGACTGAGCGCCGCTAGCAGACGATAAATCTGCGATTGTGGCGCGAGCGCTGATACAGGCGACGCATGCAATTGTCCGCTGGCCACTGATAGTAATCGTGTATTAGCTCTTAGACTCGTGTCTTGGACGGACGGCGGTCTCTGCAGGGATTTACAGCTTCATCTGAACGAGTCTCTCGGGCAATGAATATGCGCCAAGCGACAATCGGATGAGGTGCCTATACGGTACCTTTTTATCGCTCGTCGTCCGCATTGTTCATGTTTATCTAAGCTGTAGTATATACTACAAGCGTATAGACAGGCCGTCCGAAGAAGAAGACGTCTTTTTTCTAAACGATCGATGCATCACGAACAGACCGCTTTGATCGACTTAGGCGGGGGCCCATCCGAACGAAGAGCGTCAGAACGAAAGAGACATTCGTTATGTTGGGACGAATAGACGTGTCGTTCTAATGGGATTCGTTCTGATGAGTTTGCGTTCTGATGAAATGTTACCAAAAGACCGATCTACGTATCAAGATATGCGCATAAAATCAGCAGTAAGCCTAACCTAAATTTGCAACGACGTGATGGCTATAGAAGCCTCTCCATCCCAAACTTATCCCTACGCCACGATAGTGTTTGAATCGTGAAAAATTTGCTGGGGGTTGAACTTTTCGACGGTCGTAGACCGATTAAAATTGTAATGTAAATCGTATGTATCACACCTCACACGATAGTGTGAGTGTTGTAAGGACGACCTTCAAAGTCTATGGGAAAAGGCAAACTTTGACCCTCAGCCAACCAAAAACCCCTGAACCGATCGTCACCAAATTTGAACGGTGTGATTAGGATGTGGACCCCTACCACCAAAAACATGGGCTCAATCCGCCCAGGGGTTTTTGCTCCCCATATAGGTGAAATATGCACCCCTCCTGTTCGAAATTTACTACATCTTTTTGGTTTTAAACTCGCCTACAAACGAGTCCGTTAGACCGATTTTTACGTTTAGTACGTCAAATGACGCGGTTCTGCGCAAGAAAGTGCCTTTTAATGTTACAAAATAAAAATTTAATTTGTAACTTATTTATTCAAAAAATTCGAAAAAATTACAATGGCGCGCGCGTAAGGGAGAAATTTAAAAATTCTTTAAACTGTCATAACTTCCGTTGTGTGCAAGATAGAGTCGTAATTTTTGGTTCTAGGATATAATTTTCGGGGTCGGCCTAATTAACGGTGACATTTATATTTATCCCCGGTTGACCCCCGTGGCCATGGCAACGAAATTTGGGACACAATTAACTATAACTCGGTTTGCGTAAAAGATTTTTGCGAGATTTTTGCGTCTATAAAAGGGTTTTCGAGGATGGGCCATCGAATGCTGCCAATCGCATTTTCCTTCGACCGACCCCCGTTCCCACGGCAACGAAATTTGGGACAAAATTGGCTATAACTCGGCTTGTGTAAAAGATTTTGGCGAGATTTTGCGCCTATTGGGGTTTTTTGAGGATGGACCATCAAATGCTGCTAACTGAATTTTACCCCGACCGACCCTTGTTGCCATGGCACAAAATTTAAAACAAAATGGGCTATACCTTGGCTTGTACAACAAATATCACCAAGATCATTGCATCTGACGGAGGTGCGGGTTGAGGGTTTCGCAATTAGATGACGTCAGTCGAAGTCTACCACAGCCAACCTTGATTTTCTGGTAGGCCTATAACGAGCAGCAGCGTAATAGGAACAGCAGCAGTAGTACGACAAATAACATCAAATGAAGAAGGCTTTAGACTATGTTAGTGTTAACCAACTAAAGTCAGCTTGTAAGGACGCCATATACATAGCCCCATCTAAAATTACCCAAATAATTTTTGCTGTTTTAGAGGACTGACATCATCACATCGTCTTTACACACAGTTGTAAACTGGTAAGTTTTTTTTACAGCTGGCCCTCACCCCCCATTACGTAATTAAACAGTCTGTTAAGGGGGTTGAGAAAACAATTGGGAGTTTAACTTTCCCAACCTCCCGGCAACTCAAACACTGCGCCACGTTGCGGAATATTAATGTCAGCTTTTGAATATTAATAGATGCAATGTAATTAGACGAAATATCGCATTCCTGTGATAGGCAACGGCTATAGAATTGATGCTATATATTGCGGGGTTTATTTTTTATACGGACTGTTGTAGTTCATTTCTCCGCTAAAAATGCTGGCGAGCAGAGACCGCACATGTGAAAATTGGTTTGTGGTTCTTTTAACACCTATGTTTGCATAAGCCTTGTGCGTACGGTGCTTCCGTAGAGATGCTAAAAGTATCTGGAGAGACTACGAGAATATAACGGCAGGCGTCGCCAGCTATGGGGCACTGGGACCCTTGTCCTCTCGACTTTATATTTTTGAGGTTACTTCAGACTTCACAGCCAAGCAAACTTTGACATTCCATTCCATGTGGTAAAGATTGCTTATCCAATAAACAGTATAGCGTATTCTGGGACTGAAAGCGTACATGCGGCTGTGGGTGTTGCTTGCCGGCAGTTTGCATTAGATACGAAGTTAGGTAAATAAGTAAGAAACTTAGTTCGCATTTGCTAGTTTTGGACATAGATGGTACGGTCAGCTGAACCTAGCGAAATCTTTCTTGTTTTCGTTGTAGCTGATAAGTCAATTTTCCAAAATTGTTTATTGCTGTTTTTGTGTTGTAAATAGTTTTTGTGTTTCACGCGCACAATATTTTCTCTTGAGAGTTTTATTTGTGCCCTTCCTCGCACCGAATTTTGCATGCCATTGCCATCACAAGGCCACACGGCGAGCGCGTACATTGTAGCAGGCAGCGTCAAAAATCAAGAGTCGTCAATGTCATTCGCGCGAACTAACACGATGGTGGCGTGTGGCTCAGGCAAGGCGACTGTTCAGCAGTTCGCGCCGGCGAACCGGAAGTGCGACCAGTCCACGAGACGACGCGAGACTTGCCGCGAGATCTCGAACTGCGTGACGTCATTATTCGTTTCCTTTTTATCCGTCGTCGTTAACGTAATGGCCGGCCGCGCCCGGCCTCTCATGTCTTTCATCTTGTCACAGCTCCCCACGCCTGGCCCCGCCTCTCACTATCACGTGATCTGAATACAAAATGGCGCCGTTGAGAAAATCGCGGGACTTTTCTTCGATGCGTCGGAATGCATGACGCCACGAAGACTGTTAATTATTTATAACGAGAGAGGTGTTGTTGGCAGTGATAGTACTACAAATGGCGATATGGTAGGTTTTGGCGTCTCTCTGAATCACTAGCTCCACCTGGCGGATATGCAGCGGCACTAGGGGCGTCCAAGTTTATTCGGGACTATATAGGCTCAAAGCCTTAACATTTCTCAAGAGAACGGGCAATTTTTAAGACTTCAGGGGAGCGGCAGTGTTTAAGCGATAAAAGCATCATTTTAGCGTTGTTCGAGATGTATTTTGACTCCACGAGGTTCAGCCGTGGTTGGGAATAAGGGTATCAACTGTCCCATCATGCACTCGACCAGTGGTTAAGGTATAAATACACAGGTGGGGAAAGCCAGTTTGGCTTCGGGCCCCCGTTGGTGGTTTTTGGCCCCTTGCTGCGTCTTTTGGGAACTTAAAAGTTTGGGAATGCTTTTGACTAAACACTAGAGGTGGGGGAACTGCGTTTTCCCGCGCCTCCACCCATACTTTAACCACTGCACTCGACTGTTTGACGTGGAAGGTTTCGACGTTAGGGACTACGCAGCGGTGTCTAGGCCCCTATGGGGTTAAAACCCTGAGCAGCGTGCCGGCAGCAATAGAACCCAAAGACATAGCAACACGTGACCCCAGCAATCTTTACCACATGGAATGCACGTAACCCCAGAAGCCGCAGACTGCTTTGGAGTAACTCGATATAATAATTATCTCCGCCAATGGAACGAAGTGAATTGGAGGAGATAATGAGATTGCTTTTGTCCATGTGTATGTCTGTCTGTGTACACTTCGCTTGGCGGAGATATGCACTCTTACGAGCGCCTTCTAGTTTCTTTATGGTTATTGCTAGCTTACGATATTAAAAACCACTAAACTCTCATGCCATATTCAGACACACAGAGTTCGCAAACTCGATCAGCGATTAGTCGAAACCATGTGTTTGATTAAATCGTACCAAAACGGGGCCAACACCGCGAGTTAAACTTTTTAAAAATGTTGACCGGTTTAGTACCGACATATTATGCGAATATCGGCAAAAAGCTGCGCAACTCTAATCTTAACACTAAGTCTTAATTTCGACTTTGTGAGCTGAAAATCAGAGCGCCGGTTACTCGTGCCTTGCGAAACGTTCACAGTTTTTGTCTGCGTTTTTGTTATCAAATTATGACTCCTTACGAAACGGGCAGATAAAGGGACAAACGGCCAAGTAAAACCTGCAATATGATCTATTAAGTTTCCGTAATTTGCTATTTTACACCCCAACTTTCTCTGTAAAAGCTTTTTGCTACCACCTGTCCACGGAGTAGACACCCCTGCTCTGGACTGTGTCAGTCACGCCGATAAAATAATGAATTCGACAGTATATGGATCTTGGTTATTTCGCAGTTACCCAGCACACAGAAGTCTTCTTGAGAGTTGAGATGTCGCCTAAGACCGAGATTGATAGTGCAGCATCAGTAGTAGGCTAGACCCCCATGTCAAGAAGCGCGTCTCGCCATGCATAAAAAGTAAGTAAAGTGGGACTTAAATCAGGCCAACCAAAGCCTACTAGTAGTATTTTCGTTTGATGTTCTGTCAGTATACTGCAGTCAGTCACTCGGGTAACTACCATTGATCGTAACTTATCAACGCTGGATGAGTCCGCGGTGTATACCCGAGGCGAACGTACACCGTCCCAGAGGCCAACAGTTATGGCGGCTATTACGCAAACGGCGCGTCGTCAAGCGCGTTGTAAATAGTCGGACGCACACGGTAGCCAGCACGAGTCGTGTGCGATTTGAGGATTATTGCTCCACGCAACCCAACGAGCTGTGATTGGCCGAGACCGTATCACGTGGTTTACAGTGGCGCGAAATGTTCGCCAATGACGCGATGACGCAGCATAGCATTAACCTCCTACGACGGACCAGTATGCAACAGGTGCAGTCTTGAATGTTGTCAGCTGTACTATCCTTTATGGGGTTCGCGCATGTGCTACGGAATACAATAAAATTCTGGTACTGACAAGGTTTAGTTTTTGACGAACTGAGCAATGGGCAAGCAGAACGCATCAGTTAGTCATTGGTTGACGCGTACGTAAGCGTAGTCACGTAGACTACCGACGCCTTTAAATGATGCCTATTATAATGCATTACTGCTTGCCCATTGGTCAGTTCGTCAAAAACTACGCGGTGTTTCATAAAAAGGCATTTTCTTTCTTTCATAATTCAGTCAAATGATGATCAATTTATACGAAATTTTTACCAGATGTAGCGGAAGAAATATTAATTCGAAATATTTGGACAAAATATGACTGATATCTAAATATTCTTTGCTAGTCGTGACGTAATGCTGACGTCATAGTGTGCTGCGAGTACAAACTACAAACTGGCTTGTCGCAACCGGTGGTGACAGATTTGCTGAATAGCTGCATCAATAGCAAACTATCACAGTGCAGCACGGTAGTGCTGACACCGTTTTAAGGGCGATGAACGTTAAGTATAGGAAATGGCGTTTGGGGGGGGGGGCTGTAACTCCGAAAGCCCTTAACCGATTTCCATAAAACTTGGCATCAGTGATTATATCACCCACCCGACCCTACACGCAAAATTTTGTTACAATTGGTTCAAAGGGGCGTGGCTGCGCATGCGCGAAATTCGCTGTTAGGCGTTTATTGTTTTTCTTGCGCACGGCTACAAGTCCGCACGTTGAATCGACAAACGCCGCTAATAGCTCAAACGAAGCGTCCTGAGGCCGGACACATTCCTTATATGGTTTCAATTAAAATTTTTAAAATTGACCCCTTTTTATGTCCCAATTTTTAAAAATTTGCATTACGGCCTATGGAAACTTCAAAGCGGTATAACTCGGTCCCCGTAAAAGATAATTGCACGCTGTTTGCACCTACCCCCTAATCTCGGGTCCGTGCTATCCGATGGTGTCATTTAAATGTACCCCCTAACTACCCCTGTTACCATAGCAACCATTCAAAAGTTGCAAAATTTTGCATCACAGCCAATGGAGATTTCAAAGCAGTATAACTCGGCTCACGACAAAGATAATTGCGCGCTGTTTGCACTTACCCCCATATTTTTGGGGTCGGGCAATCTAACGGTGTCATTTCAATGTACCCCCTAATGACCCTGTTGCCATGGCAACGAATTCTGGGACAAAATTGACTATAACTCGGCCCCCGTGAAAGATAATTGCGCGCTGTTTGCACCTACCCCCTATTTTCGGGCCCGGGCTATCCGATAGTGTCATTTAAATTTGTGCCATGACGACCCCTGTTGCCATGGCAACTAACCGTTCTTATTCAAAAACAAAATTGGCTGCAGCAGACATTGTTACATCACACATAATTTTTTCCTTGCACCAACTTACTTTACCCGCTCTGAGGTAATCTGAAAACAGTAAATAATTTGGAGATATGGCCGTTTGAAGTTTTTCTATGAAGGCTCTCCCAGGAAAAGAGGACGGTCAGTCGATCGTCAGTCGGTCGGTCCTCAATATTACACTGATCTCATATACTCCTCTGTGCTACATTAGGAACGTAGCGCGCGAGGAGTAAAAAATCGCGTTAATCAGTCACACAGCTTTCACAATGAGTCGGTGCGTAAATTCAAAGTCATTTTTCTGCAACTTTATGAAACCCTTTAATAACATTCATAGAAGGAAGACCGCGGTTAGATATGGGCCTAAATGTTTTAAAATAAAATAAAGTGTACACGATTTTGCAAGACTAGGCCTGTTTACCACAATTTTCATCCTCCATTTTCAGCGCCGCACACATAGGCTTACACGAGACGGTTATCCAGTTATTAAATTGTCAAAAATTCGAATGAAGCAGTGTTAATCTACTACGCTGCTGATAAGCGTATTATATGTCAAACCATTAACGTCTTCAAAATCATGTTACAGATTACGTAGGCCTATAGGTATCAACACGGGCTACAGTGCATTATGCGAGTGTAACGAAGCATAATGCATTTGCATAGACCGTGTTGAAACGTACTTATTTCATGGGCGTGATCGACGGTATGTTCTGCCTGGATGCACTTGTGATACACAAATGGGAGATGCCATCAGTCGTCATGTTTGTAAGATTATGAACACTTAAAACACTTCAGACACCATAGCGAGAGATAGGATGACTGAGTAAGTCACGAAATAAAGTCACATAGCCTATACAAGAGTGTGCTTACCGATCGGTAATCGTTTAGGAAAAGCCGAGCAGACGACGAGGATTGCAGACAACCAAAGAAAAAGCAAGGGCAAAGACTGACAGCAGCAGCAACCGTAGCTGCTCGGAGATGCTGCGTGTCGCCGAATCAGACCGTGTAACGACGGCGGTTTGAAGACAGATACGGTTTCCTTCTTCATCGTGTTGTCGACTTGTGACGGTAAACAGGAGAAATTTCTCACTGTCTGATGCTTTCTGATTGCCGCTAAGATCAGGCAGGTGGCGCTGCCAGCAGCTGCCAAGAAACGTTACTGACAGCAGCAACTCGGTGGTAGGAACATTTCTGGGTTTTTTTCTCTGGCATTCACGCAAAGCTGCAATAATCTTGCCGTCAATTCTGCGCCTTGAGTCACGATCTACCTAATTGGAGCCACAGAAATGTACATATCAGTATTCGTATTATTGGTGTCATTTAAATCCAGGCTGAAAACCATTTCTTTTTTCTCTGTGGCGCACAACTTAAACTACATCACCTGTCGTCAGCGCCTCTGAAATCACGACTCACGACCCCTGACCAACCGATGCTATCGAAATGTGATTATCACTAGCTACTATTAATACTACTACGACGCTCGTATTATTTGACGGCGCGCGAGTCGACCGTTCGTCGCCGCTGCTGTACGCTGCTGTTCGACGCGACTGTACGCGAGTTGTAGTGAGTAGTATTCATGTCATCGTGCAAGCGCCGCCGTCCTACACACTAATGAGCAAAATGTTGCTGCAGCTGTTGCTGTTGTCGCGCATTGTTAACGTGCTGCACGCACCGCTCTTAAGAGTGACTCTTCCTACCTAGGCCTATTGTGTGTAGCGCTACAGATGTGGCACTTGCAGCTGCAGCAGCAGCAGCAGTAGCAACGGCATCAACATTGCGTAGTCCTTGATATCATCGTTCCCACGTGATGCGTGGGCTTATTATGTAGTGTACATGCAGTGTTGTGATCAACGTTTGAAGATCTTCACCAACGCCGATAGACAGTACACAAGAAATATATAATATACTATACATTTAAATAAAAGAAAAAACATGTGCTAAGCGCATTTGGCGAACTGTTCACATATAACGTTTATGTACGATTAAATTTTTTCTCGCATATATCCGTTTTTAACAATTTTTGACTAAATTCGTTGTTTAAATATTATTAGCCAATTTGTATTTTACCGATACTCGATAATCACGTAGGCCTATGCAAACTAGCAAAAATCGTCTTGGAAATATTTGCGCATTAGTGAATAAAAAAATGACTGAAATGTTGTCTTTGAGAACTTTCTGATGATTGAACTTAAAACGGTGAATCGAGTGTCTGCCCATCACTACAAGTATGGAAATATGGAATCTTATAAGATCGAAAGCCGTTTTTGTTCGTTCTAACGGTATTGGCAAAATATCGTTATTGTCGTTCATACAGGATTCGTTCAAATTGGATATTTGCGATTGGATTATGCGTGCTAGCTAAGGAAAAAGATATGTACTGTTTTCAACAAACGTCTCGGCAAATGCAGCATAAATTGAAGTAAACTAAGGAAAAAATATTGTATCAAAATCGTACGAAAACTTTTCCATTAGAAGTGACCACAAACAGACATACGAACAGACGGAAAGGCAGATAGTGCGCAATAGCCGTTTAAGGTCATTTAAGGTCGTTGATTCGGTTCCAATCACAAGCATGCATGCAACTTTCTATCACATGTAACAACGTTGCTCACATATCGCTACGTTTTAGAGATAAAAACTTACTACAGTCTGCAGGTTTTATTTATTTTGCTGCGAATTGCCATCGCACCCTTGGGCCGAATCATTCAAATCCAAATCAAATTTGGAAACGCTTTTCTTACAAAATGTCGTTGTTTGGGCTCCATAAAACGAAGACTGCATGCACTGATTTGAAGTAACCCGGTCCATATAACAAAAATGATCGATGTCATGGACAGACGGAGTAACGGAGGGACGGACAACGTAGCACAGCATTAGATCGCAGTTTCATGCACATAATTATTGTGGGCATCTCGTGCTAAAAACCGGCAGCGGCGTTGCTCAGTTAATTAAGTGAGGAAAAATTAACTGCGTTGTTATTAGTTCGGACTTAGGCATCAGTTGGTCAGTTCATAATCAGATTTGCTTAAGTAGCTGGAGCTCAGATGCAAATTTCACAGACATAGACTCCTGCATTGCTAAAATTGTAATGGGCAAATTCAGCAAACGGTATTCAATAAGAATTACAATATTACAAAAGATGTTGTCACAGAGTCGAAACTTAACTAGGAATTTTTTGCTGCTTTGTTGTATGGTTTGAATACAATTTTAAAAAGCTTAGTTGGAATTTAGTAACATTTACGGAGATCGTGAAGCTATATAGATAAAACAATTGGATTAAAAAGCTATTGGTGAAGTGGTCTTTCGTTCAAACAGTCTGTTTTTCTTTTTTTTGTACAATTTGCCGCAAATAGTCAGTTAAATTTGTAGAAAAACATATATTTAGTGCATGTTATTGTTATCAGCCACTACAGGTAAATTCTGTTAATGTGTGAACGGCTCAGATACGTTTTTTGGCCGAATGTGGACTGCAACGTTTTCGACTGTTCGTCAAACACCAAACTTCACTCGCTTTGATTTGTTTGTTAGTTGGTTGTGCAACAAGCAGCAAAAAATCCCAAACAGATCAAAAGCCTACAAACCATTCGTCAAATCTCGACATGTCGAGATGCTGTAGAACTAAGACAAACCGACATTAGCTTTGAACAGTTTAAGCGGTTGCCAAAGACATTTTTTTCGGATGTTGAGATCGCAGCGCATTGCAATTTGCAACTGAACTTATTGTTATAAGCTATTGCCTCTTTTCAATTATTCGATCAATCAAAACACATTTGTAAACCGCCATACGTCGCGTACAAATCAGAGCCGCACAAGGCTCTTTTAAGTCTTACTTACTTATTTACTTAATTGATGTCAAATCGAATTAGTGGACTGTGAGCTTCGTGTACGGCGCGCTTGCGTAACTAATCTGTAGCTAAGCAGGTGCGGATGATGTAGCTAGAGCCCATGGCAACACGTCAAACCCTGTCGACGATGAATTACCACGCAGCGACATTGACAGGCATCGGCTGTAGTTCTGTTTGCTCGAAGAACGCCCGGTTATTGAAACATTTTGTGCAGCTTTTTCACACTGTATTATACAAGATTCGTGCACTATTTCTATCCAATGTTGCCTAGCTTGTGCAAATTTCGGCGAAATAGGCAAAAGCTGAAAATATGTTTTCATTGTGGGCTATGTGACTTGGTTCTCGTCAACAACGTTACCATCAAAGGTTAATTTCAACGTTACGCGCCCAGTGCACGAATCGTCTTAATACAGTTAATACAGCCATTAAATGGACTGCACGAATCGTCCCATAATCACACAATCGTTTCCTGTTTTCGACCACTATGAAAGCTTGTAGAGTTTTGCGCTGCGGTGCCAGTAAAAGACATAGCGGAATGAGACACAGAGACTGTAGTTGCTCGTTGGCTGCTGAACCGTGGCCGTGGACCGTGATCAACCGTTCACGATCGGTTCGTAATTAAACAGTCACTGGCGCAGTGAGCAAGGCTGGAAAATTGGTTTGAAAAACTTAAGCTATACTTTTTATTTTAAAAAAACTTCAAAACAGTTTAATAGGATGTTTTTATGCGTCTTAAAATTTGTGCCCCGACTTTTTGTAGGCCTACACTAAAACCGTTTTTAAACTTTTGCGAAAAAAATTCTTCAAACCTAAAAATCTGAAATTTTTTTTAAAAAACTTAGTTTTTTAGCCCTGGTAGCAAGAAACCCTTGGTCCAACAATTAGCTAGGGGCTCCAAAGACTAGAGTTCGAAATTCAAAAAGCTAACAGCGAACTTTAGTAACAAGAGATTTGAGCTAATGCTCACGAGACGCGCGAAACCCTATAGCAGTTCCGGTTCAGTAGTTTAGCTGAAAATTGAGGTGTTCACGCTAAGTTGATACACAAATACCAAATTCTCTATCTGGATCTCATAACGATAGTTCCGTGGCGCCACCTTGTGAATGATATAGACTTGTGTCGCAGCCCAAAATCGCCAAAAAAATTCATAAAACCCTCTATTTTGGCGTTCAAGGTCCTTCAAGGTTATTGAATTCGGCGCCAATCTAAAGCCAGTATACGATTTCCTATTAGTGGTTAATAGTAACCTAGACCCTATCTCACACCGTTACTGAGATACAGCGACATATTGGCCAAAAATCGCAAATTTTGCCCATCCCCCTTTCATTTAGCGCCCTCGTTCGGGGTGACCCCCTTCGAGTTTATGGAAAAGCCTTACGGTTCCTGAAATTAGATTCTTTCAGGCAGCCGACGGTAAAGATTTGGTGATCGTATCTTGCACCGTTTTTGACTGATCCACCAGTGTGACAGACAGACGGACAGACAGAATTGCGATGGCTAAGACGCGCTGAAGCAGTAGCTGCCTTCGCGCGTAAAAACTTTATAGATTCAGTTCTTTTCTCACCAAGTAAGCGTCTCTCCAGCGTGATAGGGTGTTTTCTGTTCTCAGATGATCTGTACTGCTACGGAAAATTGAGCGAGTAGCCACTGTGCGAATGTATCTTTTGACTCACTTTTGTCACAAGTTTACTTCACAACGTTTACGCACTCTATCGCTAGTAAATAGACCTATTACTTTCTTGCCTTATTTCAATGTCGCCTTTCTGCAGGAGTTCGAGACGTTGAACCGCCTCCAGTCTCTAAGCCACAGTAATTAAACAGTAAGCTGCTGCGGGTGGACAGGATTCGTGCAAGCTACACGGTCGTGTCGATCCCACAGGATTGGATTGGAGACGAGGCGAACGCAATGCCAGCAGAACACTCGTTGCAGCTAAGTTGATCGGACACAAGTTCCCCAGAATTAACGGCACTTCAGAAGAAACCAAACCCGGTGAAACTTTCCCTTCGGCCTCGGCAGAGTAGGAATATTTTTTTTAAAAAACTGAGCTTGTCGGCATTTCATGGCTTGGCTTTATTTATTGTGACGCGGTCGGTGTGGCCGCTGGTTGAGCAATATCATGGTGACGTGTGTCGTGTCTTATACTCGTTTGACGAGTATTTCGTCGCTAGTTCACGCAACGCAGCGGCAGCAAACAAGCCGCTAATACTGACCGTACGAACGATGACTGCGCCTGGGATAATCCCTCATACTCAGTGATGTTTTTTATTAAAGAAAACGAGAACTGGAAGTAGGAAAGTAATGACTGAATATGAACAAAAAATGTAAATGCTGAAGTGCACTTAAAGTAAAACTACACTATGTTCCAAAAAACGTCCCACTTTGTGATTGTCTATATCTTCGCCAAATATTAACCAATTTTCAAAATTCTCTCACTGGTACATTTTGTGGACAATTAGCAATAAACTGATTATTGAATATTGTGCCACACATTAACTATGTCGCTACACTACTTTGTGAAATATAGTGATTTTTAAAAATGTGTGTTTTACATTGTAGTGTAGCAACGCAGTTAAAGTGTGGTGGGATATTTAACAACCACTTTATTGCTAATTGTTCACAGTATGTGCCAGTAGGAAGATTTGGAATATCGGTTACTATTTGACGAAGATATGGAAAATGACATAATAAAACATTTTTAGACACAGTATAGAAAGCGCTGGAGAGAGTCCATATTTCTGCCAAGTGCAATGATTTAAATAGCATTGCATAGCATTGGTCAGAGTATAAAATCACCTTTGTGTCCGTGCGTGCGTGCGTCCGTGCGTGCGTCCGTGCGTCCAACATTTCTTAAGCTATCTTCCTTCCACCTTCCCTTCCCCTTCTCCTTTCCCTTCTCCTCCCCCTTCCTTTTTCCCTTCCCCATCTTTCTTCCCC
>Ga0209367_1006159_pt1 | contig 16626 bp, 14 predicted proteins | sample WorMetLIZISLAND2_FD_187412 | JGI IMG/M metagenome (GOLD analysis project Ga0209367, IMG submission 187412) | Marine gutless worms symbiont microbial communities from Max Planck institute for Marine Microbiology, Germany - Olavius geniculatus... ... | reverse complement strand
GCCCTAGATAGGCAGCGGTGGGCAGCGATAGTAAGAATGGCGTCAGACACCAACGGGCATTGAGCCCACGGTTGTCGATGATGATGATGATGATGCATTTTGTGTTCCAATAGATATTCGTTAATTATTCTACGTCCGTTGTCAAGGTAACATGTTTACCGTAGGTACGGCATAGCAACGGTGCATTGGCACTCTAGAATGCCTTTTATTTATCCATTGATTAATTTATCCAGCAAAAGGACCACAGAAAACAGATATAGCACAAATGTAACATATCTAGATCACAAGTGTAATTGAATTTAACGTCTTATAAATCGATACGAATGAGTTTTGTTGCTGTGGTTAGGGTTCGATCATATGTTTACGGTAGCAGCGAGACATCACCACCGAAAAATGCGATTTATTCATTTATTTGTTAATTTTTTGAGCACAAAGAGAACATAAAACGAATATAGTAGAAATCTAACATATCCAGATCATCAGTATAATTGCATTAAAAGTCTTATAATTCGATACGAGAAAGTTTTTTGGACAGGATAAGATTCGAATCGGACAATTTTTTTGCAGCAATAGTATCACATAAAATATTTATTGCCTAGTGCGCATGCGTAACCGCGAGTTGAACCGAGATCAAAATTTGATCGGTGGTCAGATGGCAGTTCAGAATTGAACGGAGATCAACGCTTTAACCGCTTTGGTGCAACGCAATTTACAACTAGGTTCAAATTCAGATTTGACCCGGGTTCAAAGTTGAACGACGTTGGTGCAACGTGCCCTTAGTCATATGTTCATTCATTTCTTAATTCATTTATTTAGTGGTTTATTAATTGATTGTTTTCTGATATTCCTGGGGATTGTTTTTATCAGGCAACAAACAATTTATTCATTCATTCAGTCAATCATTAATTTTCTGTTTCAGTGCTATGCTCATAGCTTGGTGACAGACAGGGCTGGACTGAGGTTTGCGTGGCCCGAGGCTTGGTGGAGTATTTCAATACCATTCTGTTGCTGTATTTCAGTCAACACTACAGTGTGGGGCAATAAAAAAGACCTATCTACAAAATTCAATATCTTAAAATAGCTTCATGATTTTGAACGAAATTTTTGAGCAGTAATACAACATTGCTGCCCACAGATGTTGTGGGTTTCACTCTCGGTTACTACCTGGATGGGTGACTGTTTGCAGACAGGTAAACAATCTTGGTTTAATGCAGGCCCGTTGAGAGCCACAGCATGGCCCGGGGAAACATTCTTGCGGGGCCCCAAACATTTTCACGGGGGCCCGTCTGGGGAGAAAATTTTTCTTTTCAAAATGGTACATTCTGGCATACTTTATATTTTTGGCCAACAGTGGAGCCCCTTAAACGTTGTGGGGCCCAGGGTAGTTTACCCCCCACGCCACCCCCTCGACAGGCCTGGTTTAATGCCAGAAAATTTACTTCACCTGAATACATCTTACAGCCACCAGGATCAACTCAGCCTTTCACCTGTTCAGGGTAGGTGAATTGAATACCGCTCTTGAATACCTCTTGATAACAACCCAACCGGTAGTCAAACCTGCAACTTTGCGATTGTAAGTCTGACAACCTACCCTTACCATCGTAGACTTGAACTTTCTTGGAAAGTACTTAAAATTTATTTTACCAAAAACTGTGGCTACCTTGACTCTGCATATTGTAGGCAGTGCTCCGTAGCTCTTTCAGATGGGTTCACATTGAAGAAGTGTTTAACATCAGTTCTGACGTTTGATGTCTGTGCTGGTGTATCTACAGGTTGCTGTCACTGACATTTGTTGAGACAAGTCTGTCGCTGTTGACATGGCAACGTGCCAAGTCTATGGACGCTCTACGCAAACAACGCCTAGCAGCCATCTAGGCTGATAGATACTCGTGTGTGCAATAACATTCTGATACCATATACCTAACGATGTGATAACTTTTTTGGATCAGATCATAGATGTGATAAACATTGGGATAAATGAATGTTAAAGCACTTTCTATTTATTTCAGAAATTAACAAAAAAACTTGCAATTGTAAACATGAAATTTCTTTTTTTACTTGATACAGCTATTCTGTTGTCATGTGTGAGTTAGTAAATTTGAATACATAATCTGTCATTACTGTATTCAATTTATCGTACTTTCTAGATCATAGTGTTGTAATAAATGCTTGCAATTACATTCTGGTGTTTTGGACGATATATATTTTAAAGTGTGCTTTTTGTGGCCCATGCTTGCTTCATTTTGGTGCAGATTTGCTGTGTGAGGGGTGTTCAAAACGGTTTGTAGTTTAACATAGTTAACCAAAAGATAACCTGCCAGTCATGTTTTTTATAGCTTCCTCTTCGACCCAACTCCTTTAATCTGTTTTCTTATTCTCCTTGCCAGCCATTCAAAATGAGGAACACTTGGGGAACCACAGAGGCAGATTAATAACAAATAAATTTACTCCCGCTTTCCCGCAACACGAACGATTCATAGAGATAACAACGATGGCATAGATACACAACAGATGACGGCGAACGCATGCGAGATTCTTGAGCAACGTCTGCAAGTAAATAAATAACAGACCGGACCGAATACATTGTCAACAGATATAGCAATAGAAAATATGCATAGCGACGATAAAACAAAAATGAAATTATTTACACTGTTGTGATAAACATCAAACCACTGTTAATGCTATTACAGAGATGGAAGGGCTGAGTTATTACACCACAGCTTTAGAAAATTCCCGTTCTTCCAAAAGCAGAGATGTGGGAATATTTTTTTCCCTTTTATTTTATGACATTCTGTGTAATATTACATAAAAGCTCATAAAAACACACACGACAACATGAAGTAAAAAATACTGTAGCACAAGAGACTAGACGCATATTGTCTTGTCACAGTGAAGCTTTGAAAGCAAACAAAAAAACCAAAATTTAAGGTGAGCTATAAAAATCTTAGAGATGGTGGCTTCTGAGGGAAAGCGAGTAGGGTTTAACCTCCCGTACGACACAGTATAGGTCATTTTGGGGACGGCCTTTCCAGGCAATGCATGTGTACATAATAACGGAACAAAAAGTTTAACTGTTATGAAACACAAAACCTAAAAACGAGAGATGCCAAATGGAATCGTGGAAATTTTTCTGCTCACCAGCAACATGTTTCTGGCCACACAAAATAAGACAATTGGGAGTCCTGAGCCAAATTATAGCGGACCTGGCCTAATGTGGAGCAACGTGGATAACATTTGCGAGTTAGACAGAAAAAGTGAAGGTTGACTACACACACCGAGTAGACATAATGCAGCTAGTCACATATTCAGCTAAAATCCATTCAGATTGTCGGTGAAGCATTGCATCCGACTTTTATTCTAACACAAATCACCTTTTCTGCAAGCGAACTTATAAGTTCCGTGGCATTCTGGACTGAAAATGTTAGAGAAGGCAAAAAGCTGCCATTTTCGCTCAAACATCGGCAAATTTCCAACAGAGGAGATGTGGGTGTAAAAAATTTCAGGAAGGGGATTTTAGCTACAAATTTTTTATTTTTGGCTAAAAATTTCTGACAAGAACATTTTTGACATGGTAGGTAAGTTTCGGGTGGATGCAGTTGCCCTCTCCTCCATTTTCTCCGCCACGACCCTGATGGAGAGACCATCTCACAAGCAGAATATATCGAACTGTGCTGGACTCTTTTGGATTTGAATATTTGGATGCAAGAAACTAACTGATGATCACATTCTGAGTAATAATGCAAACTACATGTAGCGACATCAGTAGCACAGAAAAACCCAAATAACCAGCAGAGCCAACGCAAAAGTAAAGCAAAGTCCTTTCCCAGCCACAAGGCTGACAGGGCCTTTGTTTCCTTAGCCCTCAGCCAGACATGTTTACACTGCTGCCACAGTGAGTGAGTGAGTTGGGTTTAACATCCCGCCCAACACATGCACACACCATAATAAAGGAACAAAAAGTTTAATCTTTACAGAAGGTTTACAGAAAAACCTGACATGCAACACAAAACACAAAAGTCACCTAAACCAAAAATTGTAAGAACTGTTGATTATGACTGTGCATATGTAACAGTAATTGCAGTTTTAATAATCTTTCCTCTTATCCTCCAGTCATCAATCTCAGAATGCTGTCTGTTGGAGGATGGAGGTACACTGCCAGGCTACGGATATGCAGCTAGTGCCTGTTTACGTACCAGCTTTTGCTGCAACTCATTTCACCTGCACATGGATGGATGGCCAGGCTGAGTTTACCTGGGTGGCTGCTTACATACTGAGATGGTTTACCCATTGGCAGATGGTAACCTTACCCATCCAAGTACTAACTGGGCCTGGTGGTAACTTAATTGACCACAAGCACATTTTGGGCGTAGAACAGCCTCAAATTGTGGCCAATGGCATTACCAACTACAATAAGCCAAAGCACCACCCAAACTAAACTAAAACCCTAGTTATGTGCCCTCACAGTATAGTGACTAGAAATTAATTATGCAGTTCCCAATCCCGACCGACTAGCTAAACAAAAGCACATAAAACAGTGCAAGACCGAATGACAGCTACAGGTAATCTAGCAAAACTACTTGTGCAAGGCATGTCATGTACAAGCTGGGCCAAAACTTTTGTCCACCTTTGCCAAATATTGAGCTATTTTCAAAATTTTTTCACCAGCACATTCTATGGAAAGTTTGTATTAATGTGATAATTAAATAACCCACTACACCTTAACTACATTGCTGCACTACCTTGTAAAATTAAATTTCAAAAACCTCTAAAGCAAGGAATTTTGAGAATTGGGCAGTACATGTACACGTATTTTGCAAAGACATCGACAAAAGTTTACTTTTTTGGACCACCCTGCATGTCACTAGCAAATATTCACACCGTAACAGAATAACAAACAGGAAGAAGACATAACACAAAGCAAGCAGCAGAAATAGAAAATACTATGTGCCTAACAACAACTATACCAGTAATGAAAACACTGCAGGCACTGTATCTCTGACTTAATGATGAAAAGATTCCAATGTTAATCAATGGATAAATGATGCATTAATTAAAGCGTTAACGCACGTGTTAAAAAAATTAATGCATGCGTTTCAGGAAATGATGAAAGAACAAAATCTGACAAAAAGGTTCCATTGCAGTTGTGGCACATTTGTGACTCGTACGAAGTACACGGTATGATGCTCACACATATTTAGCGGCATCGTGGGTTAAAAAGTTGGGAACCAGAGAGTTGCAATTTTTGGATAGAATGCTGCAGATTTCCGACAAACGAGATTAAAAATGTCAAGTTTTTCATTAAATTCCTCCAAATTTTCTGTCCGACTTTGCACTTCTGGAAAAAAATTTCCAGACAAGGAGTAAACATTCCGACAGTCTAATATTTAGTGGGAGAGAGTGAGGCGGCAAGTGTGCCACTCTAAATATATACCCACATACATTATTACTTGCTCGTCATCGGCGGTGAAATAATGTCACTAGTTCAACCAACGTAATGCTGCCATCCAAACAGTCAAAATCAACACTGGATTTGGACATGTGGGGCCCTGGACGAAGCACAACTAGTAGAAGCTACTAGCTTAAAAAACTAAAAAAGTCGGGGCACATTTTGTATATTAAGAAGACAATTTTCGGACAGGAAGAAACTAGATGGTCGCTACGACTCCGTCGACTATTATGCCTCTGCCATCATGTGACAAGAAGCTAACACTCGAAATGTCAGTGCATTTTGGGGTATATTTGACCCTGCTGCGACCTTGACCATTGACCTTTTGACCTCAAAATTTGATGAGTTCATCCTTGACCCCCAAGTCCATTAGTGGTGAAAGTTTGGTTAAATTCTGTCAACAAATACGCAAGATATCGTGCTAACAATGTTTGTTTGGGATGCACAAACAGATGCACGAATGCACAAGCACTCTGGAAATATAATGCCTCCGGCCACTAGTCCACTACGTTGGCAGAGGCATACAAATTCCCGACAGGCTCAAACTGAACGGAAAGGGGGCAACTGCACCTGCCCCCTGCCTGACTCCACTGGGAAAGGCCTCTGAAATATTGAATAAGGAACACACAATGTAAGCAGCATCATGTCTTAAAACATTCCCGTGCTTTTGATTGCAGTCTGTTGAAGAGTAGAAACTGGGGAGTGGCAAAAAATTATTTTTATTTGATGACATGTCGTGTAGCATTACCAGCAACTCTTACAAAATGCATGAGAACGAAAGTAAAACTACTGCAGCCTAAAAGACTAGATGCAAACAATTTCTGTTGGTTAAACATTGAAAGCAAGCTAAAAACTGCAGAAAAAATATTTTGACGGTTCAATAACAATTTTAGCGACACAGGTTCTTTTGGGGACGGACGGAAACCAGAAGCACAGGAATGTTTCAGGCCATTATACCGCACACATGGCAAGGCAAGACGCCAAGACCACGACTGAGCAATGCGAGATGAAAACGACGAAAATACGACTTGCAGTGAAAATACATCGACAATGTGTACAATGGCTGAGCAATAGCAAGAATCATTCTAAAGGCACGTTCAAAGCAACACAAGTGAAATGAACTGTACTGAAGTGAAATAACTGGCCAATGGATTACAGTTCTGTTCATTTCATTTCATTTGTGTTGCTCTGAACGTGCCTTTAACACATGTCAAGGCGAGACTGAGACATTTGTCAAAATGCCAGTTTTGGGCTCTAGGGGGCCTAGGCCACTGAGGAGTGAGGGGTCGAAAATCGAAGCCAAAGGTCAAGATTGGGGGGTGGGGTTCTTAGCAGGAGCAGCGAGCCTGCTCCCACCAGCTATGGGGTCTTGGGGAACACTGTAAGCCCCCTCAGTGGGCCAGCGGCACTATAGATGGGGCTCTGGCCAAAAACGCATTTTGGGGTGCAGAAAAGCCCCAAAATGCATTTAGTGGGTGCAAGTGCATGAAATACTATGATGCTATACGGATAACATTGCATGCAGACGGAAGCCAAAACTAACACAGTTTGGCGTACAACACATCTTCCTTACTCCCAAAATCATGAGCCGCCACCATCTACGCCACTGATGTTGCATAAAGCACTATGCAGTGCACATGTAACGTAATAAAGAAAGAAAAATAACATGTATGCTTGCATCAACATTGTACAAATTCTTATTCACAATTCGGCGGTGATGGCAAAATGCGCACCAAAAAAAACTCTAAGTGGGACTATGGAAAATATTCACGAATGCAAAAAGCACATCGGTCAGTCGGTCGGTGTATTATGCAGCGTCAAACGATAAAAAAAATCATTTACCACAGAATACCACCATGACGCTGTCCGAAACCGAGATAACACGTGACGACACAGACATGTAGTGTGAAAATACTCAACACTTGGATACTTCCAGTGGCATTGTGGCTTAAAAAGGAGGCAAACTGCACAATTTTCCGACAAACAGTAGCAAATTTCTGACAGAAGAGATTATTCATAGATGGTATTAATGACATAGATACTCATAATATCAATTTTGGCCCCAAATTTCCCCAACATTGTGTTTTTCTGCTTAAAATTTTACACTTCTGGACGAAAATTTTGGGACAAAAAGATTTTCCAAAAACTCAAAATTTAGAGGGCAACCTACAGCTGTCACGATGCCACTCACTGCCTGGGGTCTGGTGGTTGCTAGTCGGATCCGTTGCCGAGGAATTTTGACATCATTCCCGATGCAATCGCTGCCGGACCGCGACTGTCTTTACTGCTAGAAGAGGATGATTCACTTTGACTCACTGACTGCGCTGCCTCCTCCACCTACAACAGCGACACTATGTCTAGAGTGGTATAACGACCACACAGCACAGTTCTTTGTCTAGAGCAGTATAATGACCACAGCACTATTACCTCAATAACTCTATGTGATGATGACGATGTTACGACTAGCTTACGACTGGACTGCCTGAATCAATCAACTATTCATTTATCCTACCAACCAAAAACAAGAAGCCCAGTTGTTGCTATAGTGGGGCTGACCGTACTGGTTGTCACTGACCTTAAGAGTCATCCAAGGTCAATGAATTTCATTTCATCCGACAGGACGTATGCCACTTCCAATTAGTGATTAATAGTAACGTAGGCCGTATCTTTCACCGTTTCTGAGATATGGCCAGTTTTCCAATACCATAGTGCATTATGATGCTTCAGGGTCATCCAAGGTCATCGATTTATACGTCACTTGAAAGCCAGTATGCGACTTTCTATTAGTGATCAATAGCAACCTAGGCCCTATCTTGCACCGTTTAGCCACAATACATCCATGACGGATGGATGGATGGACGGACGACAACCACGACAAAGCATTGACCTTTAAGCTTACAGCTTCGCGGTCGGCCCAACCAGCAAACATAAATGACAAAACTGTTGAGCCTTGGTCAAGGCTAAGTACTGTCTGCCAGTAGCCCCAGCCACTTCCATGATGCCATCCAGCGAATGAAATTTTGTAAATCCAGGCCAACTGGTTGAAGCAGTATCATGCATGCAAGAAACACACAAAAGACCCACGTGACCTTCCCTTTTGACCTATGGCCTTGATATTCAATAGGTTTCTGAAAATTGTCAGTTAATGCAGTTCATACAAAACTTCATCAAGCTAAGTGCAGTAAAAGCCACATAAATGACAACTGTAGTTACCTGCAGTCGACTGTTGATTGTCTGGTAGATTTTGCTCTTAAGAACTGTCTCCGACACACCCTGTAGCTCAAAGTCCGAGTAGCATTTCTGCACCACATCATGAACAATGTCTGTCATAGTTCATATGTTATACACATATCGTAAGACCTGGGTGGCTTGGTGGCTCAGTGGTTAGGGTGCTGAATTTGTGACTGCGAGGTTATTGGTTCAACTCCCACTGGTCACCTGCCAAGTAACAACTCTGGGCAAGTTTTTTCACACTTGGTCACCAAGCACTACAACTGAGTACTGGCCACTGTGTATACTGACTTGGTGTTCAAACAATTCTAAACTCGGCCTGGCCATCCCATGTGTGCAGGCAAAATGAGTACTGGTGGTTACAGGCGTTGGCTGTTAATGGAGATGGCCATCTAGTCGACTTGAGTTGCATGCTATGTCAAAAGGGAGTAAGCTCCCATCCAACAAGCACCAAAATAGCACAGAAACTACTACTACTCAGTGATGTTTCACATAAATCAAATAATGGACGAGTCAGACTGAAGTCCTTATTTTTCAGGAGAAATTGGATTGTGACCCTCATAACTTTGATTCTGACTCGAATCCTCGTGACTTGGATTTGGACTCGGACAAAGTGGACTCAAATGCATCACTGCTACTACAACTACAACTCCTACGACTACAACAATTACTACAACTCACACGGACAATGTTGAGTAGACAGGTGAGTTGGTACGGATGCAAGGCAATGTCCAGTCTATCTGAGAGCCATTCGCATATCATCTTCATCTGAGCTGCATACCACATCTGCACAAAAGCAAATTTAGCACTGGAAACCAAATGACAACAGCCAATGTATTTGGACATCAGTCAGCCAATCTAAAGGAAATGGGAAGTTTGGCAGCTCTACAGTTATACAACAGTGAGTTCCAAACAAAAGAACTCTTAATGCTGAGTGCTTTTGCTGACAATTATAGTGCCATCCAAGGTAAACAAAGTAACAGTTTGTCCAGTAATTGTTGGTAAACAGCTGTGAATAAAGCCCTGGGTAGACCAGGTAACTAAGGGTTAAATGGTATAACATTATTCATTGAAATCAACCAATAAATCATAACACATTTGTATAGCGACAAGTGTCACGAATAACTTAGAGGTGCATTTCTCACTATCCTGCTGACTCGTATAAAATCAGATGGTTGATGCAGCAGGGGAAACTAACCTCAAACAAAGTGAGAATGTACAGTTCGTCCGCGACTTTCTGTCGTATTTGGTCCAGACTGACTCTCATGAAGCTGACATATGAACGGCCCAGCTCATCGGTAGGCTTCTGTAATGACATACATATGCTACAAAGAATTATAAAGAAGGAAAACCATCTCAGAGCTACAGAGCATCACCATCAAATAGGATCACACCGTGTTACCTGCCACCTGACACAGGTAAACGTGCCTGCCTTTACCCCAGCCAGACGGGCTAATACTTGATTTACCTATTCTGCAGGGATGAAAGGCCAAGTTGACATGGCAGCGCATTACTACTCAGCGACATCTTAACCCATCTTAAAGCTATAGAGTGTCACCTGGCATATGGGATCACATGCTGTTACCTGCCACCTAACACAAGTAAATGTGTTCTGTCTTAACCACAGCTAGGTAAGTCAATTCATCTGCCAGAAAAGGACGGAAGACTGAGCTGATCCAAGTGGTCGGTCGTGTACCACGATGATTTATTTGTCCAAAGATAGTTATCCATCCAGATACTAATGGCACAGCAATGTCAAGACTACTGACTAGAAGCGACCAGAGCTCTCAAACCTTGGTTAAATATTAGTGCTGCCACCTGGCTAGTTGTGGCCATCAATTAATTATGATTATCCACAAAACAGCCAGGCATAGTTGGCCTAGAAATGTGCACACACACCCAATCACAGTCATGAAAGAATTGCGTTTAATCCAGGGTTTATTATGACGAGTTATAGCTGCATCACGAACCATGATAAAACTTACAGTCTCAAATTCAACTCAAAATGCCATACAAAGAGAATGAACTCCCATACCCAGCAACCTTGTGATTTATTACAAAAAACTGGGGGAGGCAGAAAATGGCAGATTTCCGACAGAGGCGATTGTGAGTGAATGCTTGAAAACCCAATCTGCCTGAAATTCCTACAAAATGAAAAATTTTCAGCCTAAAATTTTGTCATTTAAAGACTTTCTTCCAATGATGAAAAATTTTCCAACCGGCTGAAATTTAGGGAAAGGGAATTGGTCTTTCCATAATGCCTCTACCGTGACACCACTGCAATGTCCTATTAGCACGACAAATCAGTGGGAAACTGTAAAGAGTGGACACTATGATAAGTACCGTGAGTGAGAGGAGTGAAGAAAAGAGAGAAGATTGGTCGTAACGAGCGAGTTTACTCAGCGTGTTCTCGAGCACACTCAATAGCTGAAACAATAACATAACAATAACATCATCATTACTTGCATCAATATCATCAATCAGTTAAAAGGTATTGTGACAATAACAACTGCTGGTACGACGTACTGTCTCAAAAATAAGCGCCGATATGCTTTATCAGACAGCAGCGGCACAAATTAAGCATCAAAAACAATTTAGATATACAGACCCGTTCCACAAAGAATTTGTTTTTTTCAGTCTGGACGGTGTCTAGAAATTCAACCTCACTCAAAAGACAGACAAACAGACAAATTACACTTCACCGGACAGACACAGACAGACAAACAGAAAGACAGATACACACACACCCACACACCCTCACACACACGTGCACAAACAGAGATGGACAAACCGACAGACAAGGACAAAGAGAGTGAGGGACGGAGAGACAGACAAACCCGTTCCATGAGGAAGCTCTTCATCTCAGTCTGAACGGTGTCTAAAAACTCCACTTCGCTGTATCGATGGTGGTTCTTGAAGTCAACGATGACGTTCATCATCACAAGCATCTCCGATGGAAACACATAGTCAGTGCCCCGGGCACCAAGCTTTAGATACAACTCAAACGACTTCAGCGTCCTACAACACACAGCAACTCTACCTAACCATCACTTCTGGGATAATGCACCTGAACCTGGCCATCCTTCATGGGCAAGAAACATGTAGTCAGTGCCCGAAAGCCGTACTTTGGATATGCCTCAAAAGACAGACAGAAAAACAGACAGACAGACAGATGGATGGATTGGACAGACAGGCAGACAGACAGACCTTGTAGCAGCAGCTTCGACCATCTCGTTAGACATAGCCTGAAGTCGTTGGCCGATGTGTTCCGCAAATACTTCATCGGGCCAGTGAAGGTCTATGACAAACGTCTGCAAAGCCTCCAGTTTCCAGAGAATATCTTCTGACGTCGCACAGCCGTTTCTGCGCCACAGCACACAGCCACTGACAATGTTCTAATAAAGAGGCATACTTAGCTTGTTGGCCATCCCTCCCAGAGTAATGCAACAAATCAGCTTTCTATCCGTCCTGGGCAGATAAACACTTAGTCCATGCCGCATGCACCTGCCATAACACAGAAGTGTCTGACTTATGACTGAGAGGTCATGGGTATGACTCCTGGTTGGCTCACTATTAAGTAGTTACTACTTGGATGGGGGCTGCGCCATAGCTCTGCAATCGACTGAACAGCTACATATGACCTATAACCTTTAACCTTTTAACTGATAAAAACTGAACTGGTTTTGTAATTTTTACATTGCAATAAAAATAAACACCGTATGACAAAATAATTACCCCTGAGCCTTCCACGTTTCCTTCTCAAAGCCAGTGTGTATAGACTGAGCTATAGACGACTCCATTAGGTCGATGTAGCGTACAACTTGTGGAGCAAAAATTTCACGCAAATGACTGTGAAACTGTCCGCCATTGAGACTCTCTGCAACGACAACAACAACAACTACTAGTACAACTACTACTACGACATCTACAACAACAGCATCATCACGAGATTCATGTAGCACATAACTTGTGGAGTGAATATGTCATGTCTGCAAAACTGTCCACCATTTAGACTCTCTACAACGACAACAACAACTACTACTACACTATCACTAAACTACAGACTACACAGACTAAGGACAAACCTTGAAAGGCTTACTCCATAATCAGGAGAGATTGCAGCATTTATTTTCAGGCTGAGTTTTGGCATTTTTATCAATGAGGTCTCAGAATTACCAAAACTGCAGTAACTCAGATGTGACTGTAAACAGGTGTCTATCTCACTGGTTGATGTAGCTACATGACTTGGCGAGATGCAAAGTTGATTTAACCTTTGGTCATCACAGAGCTGCCACCTAGTATATGATGGCCAACCTTGGTGGTTTAACAGTTAGAAACTTAGGATGACAGACCTACAATCAAAAGCTTGCGGGTTTGACTCGCGGTTGGGTCGCTCTTAAGTGGTTACTACCTGCATGGGTGACTGCCTCGGACAGGTGAACCATCTCGGTATATAACTAACACCAAGGTCAACTGATCTCTAAAAGACAAGTAACTTACATTCTGACCTGCCTGGCTGGGATTAAGTTAGGACACAATCACCTGAGGCAGGTAACATATGGCAGTTGACGCTGGATAGCTCTGAGATGAGAAGACTTTAACCTTAACCTTTATTTATAGTCAAAGCAAGTGGTGCGAAACACACCGTGGTTGCGGAGGTAGTTATTGAGCATCTGGAATAGTGGAAAGCTATCCCAGGTATCAGCAGGCTGTAGCTCCAGCAGTGCATCCATGTCCACGGCAAACAGTGACCAGAACGTCTCCGCATGTTGCACCATAGCGTCACCAAACCATGCCAACGCCTGCACCATAACGTACCACCCCACATTTCTACTAGTAGCAGCAGTGATAGATCTATATCCAATGTGATCATTATTTCTGGTTTCTTGAAGTAACTCTTTCTATACTGTCTCTTGCTTTCTGACTTTAGGCTACACTGGTCACACACCTACAGCTATCGATGCCGGAATGATTAATCAGGACCAAAGTAATTGGTTAAAATGCGGAACTGCCGATGGGTGCCGCCACTTGGTAAATCATAAATAAGCAACTGCAAGTTTTGGCTGGAAGGTATGACTCCAAAAATTTCTCCGACCCAGCATGTCACTGGAGATAGTGTACCTGCCAAATGACATCTAAATATATTGAATGGTTAAAGGAAGGTGCATGTGACAGACGAACAGACAACAGTCCAAGCAAAAGAAAAATATGTACTGGTACGAGTAGCTATAATCGGAATCAACTGCAGTGACAGCGATTCTGCCCAATAATACAAATACTACGAGGGTTGATCAATAAGTAACGAGAATCAAGGTATTAGACCTAAATTATTTTCAGACCGTCATATAAAAACAATTCGCTACATCGGTGCAAACAACATTGAATCGTACCTAGCGAACGTCACAAAGATAAAATTTCCGATATTAAAATCGATGATAGTTACTATGGGTTTAGTTGTTATTGTGTGCAGGATGATCTTATTGTATAAAGGCAGAGTCGCCAACATTTTGTTGGGCAATCATTGACTTGTGGTCTGGACTGCAGTACTATGCAGTATTTATGGCAGGGCAGCACATGGGGCTTGCTCTCGAGCAACTGCACATTGAGGGCTTTCGGGCAACAAGTCAAGAATGTTGCTGATCTCTTTGTCAACACAACAGATGTTATAAACTGTTAACGTTTCAATAAAATTTAACTGGTAACATTAAATTTTGATGCAACATCACAATTAGCTCAAGCGCTCTTATATACGGCCAGCGCAGATTAAGGCTATTGCATATTCGAAAGTGCAAATGAGAAATTCGTAAACGTATTTGTTAGGGCTTTCAGAAAATCAGATGCTTCAGGGCACCACATTGTTAAATTCGGCTGCAGACTGGAGAATTGTCATGCAACGACGAGAATAATTCTACGCTGTTCGTGTTAACACTCCAAATTGTTTCTGTTTAACTCACTGTGACGTCATAAATTACAATGACATCACATCTGAAACAAACCCGTATGTGTTTGAAGAAAATGTATTTTTAACAAGTATATAGATTGTGAAAAAATTAAGTCTAACACGTTGATTCTCATTACTTATTGATCAACCCTCATATATCAATCAGGTACAATATAAGTCTATCATTAATATCATCGATTTGATATCAGGTATGTCAGGTAGCAAAGGTACACCAGAGCAGTGAAATAAACAGTATAAATCAAAAATACCGAGTAACAAACGACATCAACAAAACTAGAAATTAACACTTTATTCGGAATAGATTGGCAGATGATATCATAACAACAAAAAAAGAACACCATAAATGAAAAACATAGATATACAAAAGTAAACGAATACTGCCTTCCAACCAAAAGTCAAGTAATAAAACCAATAAAAACTAAGAGATTAACCATTTTAAAAAATACTGAAAATTATGTAGAAAAATGTAAATGCAAATGTCCCATCAAGAATGAAAGAAAATAAGTTTTCCAACAAGCAGATACAGAAAGACTTACCGATACAGCCTAGAGAATGCAGTACAAAAAACAAATGTTACTTTTATTACTGCAATATTATAATGTCACGCATCACAACTGTGTATTATTTTATAGCAGTGGTTATTGCTTCAAGCCAACAGCTGCTTGAGTGACAGAAAGGGCAAAAGTAGCATCATGGGTTTAAAAATTAGGAGCGAGAGGTTCCAAAGCAAATTTCCGACAGAGGAGATTGTTTGTTCAAAATTTTAACACTGCCCCTGAATTCTCCACGAATTATGAAGATGTCCAGCCCCAAATTTTGTACGAGAAATTTTTCGACATTAATAACATTTTTGACAGCCTAAAATTAAGAGTTGGGCAGTTTGTTGACATACACATTTACTTGCAATATTTCATTTTGTAAAATACACATATTTAAGCAGCATTCCAGGAAACTTTGTAGTTGAGACATTTTGCTACGACAAATGTAATATTCTGTTTTGCCATCAAAGACATGGCCTTGGCCTTGAGACACCTGGAAGACAAATAGCAGTGGCCCTGTCCCTTGCCTTGGCATTGGTAACAAAGTCCTTGGCCTTGATCCCAAGTCCTTGGCTTAGTCTTGGCCTTACTGTTTCTGAAAGTACTTTGCCTTGGCCTTGGCCTAGATCGCATTGGCCTTGAACACTTGAAAACATAAATGATAAGAAAAAAAATAAATGCACGTAAGAGTAGTGTTCGTCATTATGTCTGAGAAAGCCAATAAAGAAATCAACCAGGCATACAGAAAACAGTACTTTGTCATTCACTCCTTTCATTTGGTGGAGATAATGAATTAGTGATAATAAGTAGAGAAGTTAACGTACGTCAGCGTAGTGTTCATCATTCTGTCGGAGTAAGTCAACACACAGCTCAGCCAGACACATCAGACTCTTTAGACGCTTGGCATAATCCTCCTCCTGATACGCATCTAGCAGAACCATAAATTACAAATATTACCAAACAATTAAGCAATTTTGATTATTGGCAAAGAAATAACATTTTCTTATTTTCAGCAAATTTTGCAGCTGCTGAGTGACAAGCTCTCACAGATGCATCATCATCATCATCATCGACAACCGTGGGCTCAATGCCCGTTGGTGTCTGACGCCATTCTTACTATCGCTGCCCCACCGCTGCCTATCTAGGGCAGCGTGGCTTAACTCCTGCAGGGTTGTCCCACACCACTGCTCAATGTCATCTGACCATTCTCGGTGAGGCCGTCCTCTTTTGTTTGAACCATTTATCATTCCGAACACCAGGGTCTTTATCTTTCTGCTGTCGTTCATTCTGCAGATATGGCCGAAGAGGCGCAACTTTCTCTATATCACTTTCTGCAGTAGGGTTTCTGTCAATTGAATCTTTCTGTACAATTCTTCATTAGTGACCTTTTGTGTCCATCCTATCCTTAGAATCTTCCGGTAGCATTTTCTCTCAAAGGACAGGATTCG
>Ga0209367_1006158_pt1 | contig 16629 bp, 15 predicted proteins | sample WorMetLIZISLAND2_FD_187412 | JGI IMG/M metagenome (GOLD analysis project Ga0209367, IMG submission 187412) | Marine gutless worms symbiont microbial communities from Max Planck institute for Marine Microbiology, Germany - Olavius geniculatus... ... | reverse complement strand
CGGCCATATCTGCAGAATGAACGACAGCAGAAAGATAAAGACCCTGGTGTTCGGAATGATGGATGGTTCAAACAAAAGAGGACGGCCTCACCGAGAATGGTCAGATGACATTGAGCAGTGGTGTGGGGCAACCCTGCAGGAGTTAAGCCACGCTGCCCTAGATAGGCAGCGGTGGGCAGCGATAGTAAGAATGGCGTCAGACACCAACGGGCATTGAGCCCACGGTTGTCGATGATGATGATGACTACAAGACTGAGAGCATTTTTCAAAGTTTTTGTTATGTGGAGTTACTGGTTTCCGCTGTTCTGTGTACGGTACTAGTAATGGTATTTAGCTGGGGGTACAAACAAAAAAATTGACCTAATGCCTATATCAGTTCTGGTTCAGTAGTTAAGCTGAAAATTGGGGTGTTCACGCTAAGTTAATACCAGGGATGGTTAATACTAAATTCTCTATCTGGATCGCATAACGATAGTTCCGTGGCGCCACCTTGTAAATGATATAGACTTGTGTCGCAGCCAAAAATCGCCAAAAAATCATAAAACCCCCTATTTTAGCGTTCAACATCATTCAAGGTCATTCAGTTCGGCGCCAATCGAGAGCCAGTGTACGACTTTTTATTAGTGATTATAGTAACCTAAGCCCTATCTCGCACCGTTACTGAGATACAGCGACTTATTGGCCCCAAATCGCAAATTTTACCACCCTCGTTTCATTTAGCGCCTTGGTTCGGGACGACTCCCTTCGAATTTATCGAAAAGCTTTACGGTTCTTGAAACTAGAGTTTTCCAGGCAGCCGACGGTAAAGATTTGGTGATCGTAGCTTGCACCGTTTTTGACTGATCAACCCGTGTGACGGACAGACGGACAGACAGAATTGCGATGGTTAGCTAAGACCAGGGAGTGTGGCTAAGACGAGCTGAATGCGGTTGCTGCTTTCGCGCGTAAAAAGTATTACACGGTCACGAACATTACACGAATGATCAAAGTGCTAATGTTACTTTCAACGACTGACACCGTTGTTAACATGCAATTTTCTTAATTTTTAATTTTTTTAATTGTTTAAAAATGCAAAATCCGTTTATTTTGTTATTTCTTTTCACTGGTACCTTACGTTACGTTGCACATGTTGTACCCCTTCGTACACTTCTGTAAACCCCGCAGAATGCTGAAATGCTATATAAACAGACGCAGAACAGAGAAAGTTATCACCGGAAAAATTTTCCGGCTGTTGTAATTTTTTGGTATTGTAGTTGTATTTTTCGCAAACAAACCCGATAGAAATTCCTGACTGATTTTGTGTACATGTAAACCGCACACATACACACGTACATGTTTGCTTTTTGATCGTTTTTCGACTTTTCATTACTTCACAAAATGGCCGACGTGTCGGACTCAACGGCTCCGTTGCGAGACGTCAATCGAGTTCAATTCGGCATCCTCAGTCCCGACGAAATTGTACGTTTGTCAAACATTGTCACAACACTTGACGATTCCTCTTATCTTTAACTTGCTTGTTAAAAATGCAACAAACGAAATATAAGGCTATTTTTGTCGGTGCACACGTTATGCTGACGCTAGCAGCATGGTCTGTAAAATAAATTTGTTACAGGTATCGGACGATGGTAAAAAGCGGATTGGCGGATCTGCGGATGTCGCAACAGGAATAGAGCTATGGTTAGGGATAGGGTTAAGATTAGGGTTAGGATTAGTCTTAGGGATAAAGTTAGGGTTAGGAATAATGTTAGTGGATGGTTCAACTAACAAATTACAGCTTAATTACAGAGTTCGCTGTTGCAACATCCGCAGATCAGCACATCTGCAATCTGCTTTTTACCCGTAGCCACAGGTATCAATCATACGCAAATTTACGAACTTTGTTTTTTTGTCGGTCTGATATGTGTCTAGAGTCATTTCTATGGGAATGTCTTGTTAAGTAATACAGTAAATGGTCCTGAAACAGTTTCCCAGTGTTATTGAATAGGTCCCTGTAATTTTCACTGCCCAGATCTAATAATAATGCTAGTGTTTCAATGCTTAACGGTGTTGTGTGATTAGTAAATATGGAATTATGGATCTAACTCTGTATGCTTGCTGCTGTTATGATTCTTGCATCTTTATTGCGCCTAAGCAGTCAGGGTATCGTAAGAAGCAAAAGTGCAGGTTTTTGATGAATATTCTGTTTATTAGTTGCTTTGATGTTTGGTATTTGATTGGCAACTTGCATCAAAGCTGGGTTCATTTGTTGTGTTAGCGTCGGATGTCTGTGACTGATGGCGGAATCTGCCATCCTGAAACAATGGAAGGCGGTCGGCCAAAGCTGAATGGTTTAATGGACCCACGCCAGGGAGTGATAGATCGGCACTCCCGCTGTCAGACGTGTGCGGGCAACATGTCAGATTGCCCTGGCCACTTTGGACACATTGAGCTTGCCAAGCCGGTGTTTCACCAGCCGTTTCTGACCAAGACAGTCAAAGTGCTGCGCTGCGTCTGCTTCTTCTGTTCAAAGATGCTTGTAGATGTTGTAAGTGCATATTACTGTACGGTACTTGCTAATGTATCAATGTACTGGTATTAATGTGTGGCTTGGTAGTGTAATGGTAATGAGCGAGACTGGTGACTGAAAGGTCCCAGGATCAACTCCCGAGTTGGGGCACTGTCAGGTAACAACCTTGGGCAAGTTGCTCACGTACATGTGCCGCTATATAAGTATAATTTGGTACCGGTCAAAGGGCGGTGATGCTTTGTGGCTGGGAAGGTAACCGTAGGTTTGGCTTCGCACTGGCCATGCATCATGGACTCAAGTGGTCTATCCTAAACCCCTCAGCCGCTGACTCGCGCCGCCACCGCCAGCCGGAATTGTCTGGCACCGCTGCTAGCTGAAAAACAGACAGCGGGCCGCCAAGCCAGCCAAAATTTTTACGGCGCTCCGCGGCTTGCAGTGATTATAGGCTTAGTTGTCAAGTTAATGATAGCAGCAGTTATAACGGTCTGCTATGGGATATACTGTGTCTAAAAAAACATCCCCACCATTTTTGACTGTAACTTGAAAACCAATTATCAGATTTTAATAATTTTTCGAACAAATATTCCTGACACAACCTGCCATCAAATGACTGTTCAGTTTCCCACCTCACCCAGTGTATGCTTTTGCACTACCTATGGAAAGCAGATCAAGCGAAATATGCGTTAAAAGAAACAGAAAACCTGAAAAAAACATCTCCAACATCATCGATCGTACCTTGAACAAAAATTAGCAGATTTTAATAATATTTGGCAGAAATATTTCTGACACAACTGGCTATTAAATAAGTGTTTTAGTTTTCACGTCACCCAACGTCTGCTTTTGCACTACCTGGGGAAAGCAGACCAGGCATAATACGTGTTAAAATAAACGGAAAAATGTCAACAAATTCCATCTGTTCTAATTTGTGGGCCCCAACAGCAGGTCTATTACAAGGTTTAACTGTCTTGCAGCAGTGTGTCCACCAGATAAAGTTTAGGATTTTGTAGAGTCAGAAGTGTAGAGCCTGTATTGGTCTGGAGCAGAACATTATCGATACTGCTGTCAAGTGAATGGAGAAAGCGTATCTTTGCCTGTGTTTGCGTAGTGGGCCAACACTTCAAGCTTGAAGCAATTTTACCGTAGGCAGTTGAAAAATGGACAACTAAATGAAATGTCAGCCACAGTGTCAGAAATGCGAACAAAATGTGTTTTTAGTTTTTACTCGTTATGTTAATTATGTTATCATATCGCATTGGATAAAAAAGTGATATTTCGCTGGTTGTGCTTTCCCTAGGTAGTGCAGAAACAAACGTTGGATGAGGTGGGAAACTGAATGGTCATTTAATGGCAAGTTGTGTCAGGAATATTTGTACCAAAAATTATCAAAATCTGATAATTGGTTTTCAAGTTACAGTCAAAAATGTCGAGGATGTTTTTTTGAGACATAGTGTAGGATCATTATACTGCATTTAGTATATAGTCACTGCATGTACGCTCTTCGCATCTAGTGTGCCTGTCAAAAGGGTCAACAGATGACTGGGTGACACAAACCGTCTAGGCGACAGCCGTTTGGATGGCAGACCACCTGGGCGACAGACACTAGGGCGACAGGTTGAAACCTGTGGGCAACACAATGTAAGACTACTGGGCGACAAAAATATTTCAAACACATTGAAAAGTATATGCCTATGCACATACTGAATATTGACAAACATCACATGGAGAATATTCATTTATCCCAGGCGCTCGAGACCAAAGTTTATATGACACTAAATACGACCGCCGTAAATCCAAATCAAATCAAACAACACCAATTGCTTATAATGAACTTTTTGCATCTCATTTGATTCAACCGTCAGATCAAGCATTGGAGCGCCACCGTTTGGTGTCATATAACAAGCAATATTTAATTTCAACGTAGTCTGCCTGCAGAAATCACTCTTGCATCAGACTCAGTTGCTACTCTCAGTTTACTGCAGTCAGTCAAATGATATATTTTTTTAAACTGAACTGTTTAACTGTTAATTAAAATTAATAACTAAACTACTGTTCTAACTAAACTTATTTTATTTTATTTTAATAAAACTATTGATCTATGTGTATGCTGCCTTTGGTATAAGAACGCTAAAAGTCCAGAGACGACCTTTTACTGTTTTACTTTTGCTAACTAAACAACACCTGTCGCCCAAACGTCTGTCGCCCACATGTCTTCAATGCATTGACCATTGTCGCCAAAGTGTTTGCCGCCCAACGTTCGATTTTGGATATCTTCCTCCATTCCGGAGATATTCGCCACTGAACTTAGAATTCATCCAAAATCGGGCCAAATTTTGCACGTTTTTAGCCCCCGAAATTTTGGGGGTGGTTCCCCTGTAATTTTGGACCGGCATTATAAAATTCGGCCTAGTACTGATCACCCTGCAAAATTTCGCGCCGATTGGCGGACGCATCTCAGAGATCTTGCGTTGAAAAAAATAAAAAGTAAAACATCTGCGGTAAAGCATAAGACCTTTCAAAAACTATCATTTTCGGGCAAACTAATTAAAAAGTAGCACAATTTTGTAACATATTAAAGAGTGTGATTATAAGTAGTTTGTTTGTGATGTTTCTTTGTTGTGCGGAAATTTACTGATGATAAAACAATGTGTCTGTGACAGAATCATCCCAAGGTTCGAGATATCGTTGGCAAGTCAAAAGGGCAGCTGCGCAAGCGCTTGACTCACATATACGATTTGTGCAAAGGCAAAAACATCTGCGAAGGAGGAGATGAAATCGATAAGATGGATGACGGCAGTGCTGCGGATGGAAAGAGAGTACGCGTTCTTTATTATTCACATTATGCGTAAAATGATAGTTTGATAGCATCTCAAGTAATTTCATTAAATTGTAATGTAATATAAACATACTGTGAATTGTTTTTATCAGTTTGCTATTGCATTTCATTTTTTGGATTTAGCTGGGTTATTTATAGTAGATGTTGTGCAGATGTTCGATTGTTGTCTTTTTTTCTTTCTGTTAATAAGAAAACCATTTTCATAATTGGTCATGCTATCATTTACTGTCATTGTGTTTATTGTGCTTATTTTTGAGACATCAGTAACTGATTGAAATCAGTAAACTTCAAGTCTCAGAACTTTTTAGTATGTGACAAATTATACAAGATTTGTTATTGGTCTTCATTTCTGAATAATATTGTTGTATTGCAGTAGTGTGTAGTGTATTTTACTGTTAGTTCACTTGCTGAATGTTTGCAGGCCTGTGATATGTATGATGCCAATGTCTTACAGAGCCATGGCGGCTGTGGTCGATACCAGCCCAAAATCCGTCGCACAGGTCTTGAGCTGACTGCGGAGTGGAAGCACATCAACGAGGATTCGCAGGAGAAAAAGATCGTACTATCAGCGGAGAGGGTCCTCGAGATATTTAAACGGATTTCGGACGAGGAGTGCTCCGCGCTTGGTCTTGATGCTAAGTTTGCACGACCAGACTGGATGATAGTCACTGTTCTGCCGGTACCGCCATTGTGCGTGCGGCCAGCCGTGGTCATGTTTGGTTCAGCACGTAATCAGGTCTGTGAAAATCACTACGGTAACTCAGTAGGTGCTTGTTGGAGACTGTTACTGTTTAGCAGGGTAATGAGTTTTGTAGTTAGTGTGACGTGGCTGCAAAATTGCATGTTTGGAATTTTATATGATGACACATTTATATTTGGTTTACGTATTAGTGCCCACATCTCACTGTGGTGGATTATTGATTGATGTTTGCTTAGGTTTTTAAAAGAAGTTGGTTATTAGCATGAAAAATGAAAATATTTCATAGTGAACAGAGATAGCCAATTTAGCAGTAACTTTGCTTGTTTGAGATTGTTCCGAAGCCTAATTGGCAAACCAAAAGGGCATCCTTTCTTTTAGGGTATTCAGTTGGGCAATGTAAGGCTTTTACACAAATTTGCAAGGTTTCCTTGTGGGGGGGCATTTAAGCAATTGCTGAAGTTTCCCACGGTCATAATTTAACAGTGTCAGTGCCTAGAGTCAAAGTTGCTTCATCTGTTGCAACTCAGCGTGAATGTATATTTGTTTAAGTGTCATGTAAAGGTTTAAATGTTGTCTATAGCACTTTGTTGGAAACCAGTTTCAGAGCCATAGAGCATCTTCTGCCATGCAGTGTTATCTGCCACTTGACCCAGATGAACCGAACTTGCCCCGCTTTAACCCACAGCTAGGCAGACTGGTACTTGATTCGCCTACCCCAAAGGGATAGAAGGCTGAGTTGATTTTGGTGGTTGTTTATATAAGTCTCACCAAGATGGTTTACCTGATGAAGTTGATGGACACAGCATGTTAACCAGCAGATCAACTTGTACTTGTTGGCAGGATGACGTGACACACAAGCTAGCTGATATTATAAAGTCAAACAACCAGCTGAAGCGTAACGAGCAGAATGGTGCAGCAGCCCACATCATTGCAGAGGACACTAAGATATTGCAGTTCCACGTTGCTACGTTGGTTGACAATGATCTGCCTGGCTTGCCAAAGGTAAAGAAACAATAATAGAAGCATCTGTTGATATTTTCAATAAAACTGGTCAATCATTACAGCATTCTGTTGTTGCCTAGAGAATGTATTTGCCATGAGCTCGGATTTACGAGAAATTGTTGTTTCTAGTATTGCAGTTGTTACATTCGCCTCTTTAGCTCCACATATTGGTGCTGCAATATAGATGTGATTGGTATTAGCATGGTGTAGTTATCACAGATATCTTAACATTTTAACATTTTTCTTGTGTGCTTTGCCGTGTTTAATGTCCCTCATGCAATTTTTTTGGTACAGTAGCTTATGCCTTTTTTGGCTTCTCTTTGCAGCAGGTTGCATCGAGTGTTTGATCATTGATGAAAGTTGCTGTTAAGTGACTAGGAAAATGGCTGAGTTTTTAAAAAATGTTTTCAACCATGGTTATGAAGCCACGAGAGTTTTATACATGTGTGTTCGCGTGAGTTATAAGACAAGGTTTTGCGTGCTGCATTATAGGCCACTCAGAAGTCTGGTCGGCCGCTGAAGTCAATTAAGCAGCGACTGAAAGGTAAGGAAGGTCGTATACGTGGCAACCTCATGGGCAAGCGAGTTGACTTCTCGGCTCGGACGGTCATCACTCCTGATCCAAACCTGAGGATCGATCAAGTTGGAGTCCCTAAGACTGTTGCTCAGAACCTGACGTTTCCGGAAATTGTGACACCGTTCAACCTCAACAGGTTAGCATTAAAGTATCGGCCTCAGTTGAAGCTAAAATTACTACTGCTGATATCAGCTGTTTTCTGTTCATTTTAAGAATTATGACTGAGTTTCTGCCTAGGTTACTATTAATCACTAATAGGAAGTTGTACACTGGCTCTCGATTGGCGCCAAATTCAGTGACCTTGAATGCCAAAATAGGGGGTTTTATGGATTTTTTGGCGATTTTTGGCTGTGACACAAGTCTATATCATTCACAAGGTGGCGCCACGACGGAACTATCATTATGCGATTCGTTGATCCAGATAGAGAATTTGGTATTTGTATATTAACTTAGCATGAACACCCAAATTTTCACCTAAACTACCGAACCGGAACTGTAAGGCTTTCGTACGTATCGTGATCATTAGCTCAAATTTCTTGTTTCCCAGATTTTCAAGGCCTAGAAAGTCCTTGAAAAGAGACATGGTCCTTGAAAGTCCTTGAATCATTGCTTGAATTTGATTTTCTAAAATGCCATGACCGAACAAGTGATTTTCAAAATCAGTGTAACCTGAGTTAGAGTGGTGAATAGACTTCATCATTACTGTTACTGACTGATATTCCAGTTTTTGATTAATGCTTGAAAGTGTTAAATGGTCGAATGTAAACTGAACCTGCTTATATATGCTTGTAAAAGTGCCAGTTTGATTTAATTCAGTTTGCCTTAAATATCTTACGTAGGGTTCTTGAAAGTTCTTAAAAAGTCCTGGAGTTTTATTTTGACATATGGGCAAGCACCATGAACTTATGAATTCCTAGTTTACCAGCCACGTTAGGCTATGCACTAGATTGCCAGTGTTAGCTTATTTGGGATCTATCTAGTTTAGAACAATAACAGAAATGCTACCAAACACCCTATATTATTGGGTCCTGCTGATACCAATACCCAATACCGATACTGCTGGTACTCCTGCGTAGTGAAGCAGTGCATTGATTTGTTCTGAAATTGCTCGGCAGTAGGCAAAGCCTGGGTATATTCTGGCTATTAAAATTGTTATGTACATTACAAATTGTAATTGTAATTAATTGTACATTACAAAAGTTAATAATAATGTTTGTCTTTCGTTGTTATCGTGGCTGTTGTGTTATTTCGCTGTTGACAAGTTTAAGTCGATGTGCTGATAGGTTGAATGAGCTGGTGCAGCGTGGCTTCAACACGTATCCCGGAGCCAAGTATATCGTACGTGACAACGGCGATCGCATCGACTTACGTTACCATCCGAAAGCCAGTGACCTTCATCTGCAGATTGGATACAAGGTGTGTGAGTTACAGTTTTATAATAATAATAATAGTAATAAATTAATAATCCTACTATAATGCACAGATTGTTTGTTTGTTTGTCTGTATGTCTTCGTACGCCTCTGGAGTCTTATGTGTTGCATGGTCGCCGACCCCTATGGCTACGTTTGAGTCCTTGGGCCTTAAGTATGTGTGCCCCCACCTTGCCCCCCACCCTTTCTCATGGGCAGCCTATGGGTGGGGTGTTGAGTTGCCTGGTAACAGAGTGGACGTTTTTTCGGAACTGAGTGGACCTAGCCGTAGGGCGGGAATGTTGCTAGTAGTGATAACAAGAAGAAGACTTACAGAGGAGTTGATTCAGTCCAATAAATGGAAAGTATATAAAAATCACTTGGGTGCTGCAACTTATGTTGTTTGCAAAGTACTCAGTTTTTTTTCTTGAGGGTGTAAGCGTTTAGCTGTACGGCGAATATACAAAAATATAAATGGTCAAGTTGACAATATCTGACTGTTTTTTTTGTTATTTTTTGCGTTGTGGTTAAACATTACTGCTTTTATTTTGCACTTTTCGTAATGTATTGTTTTCCCAACAGTCTGCTGTGCAAGGCTAAAGATCATAAGGTGATCTTGAACACTATTATGTTGGAAAATTGTTCAAAATGGTCAACTGTTTGTATGTACAGGTTGAACGGCATATGCAGGACAATGACTTTGTGGTGTTCAATCGACAGCCAACTCTCCACAAAATGTCCATGATGTGTCACAAAGTCAAAGTTCTGCCTTGGTCTACTTTTAGACTTAACTTGAGGTATGTAATGGAATGTTGATAATGTGGGACTAGAAAGTGTGGGTTTGTAATAGTATCTGGTAAATAGTAGCTTTGGTATACTTGTCAGATGGTGATTAGGGTGTTTAAAATTTAAATGCTGAAGAACCGGTAATATTTTGAGAACTTGAGATACATGGGAAAGTGTCATTTTGCTTTTGTTTTCTTATAATCTAGAATCAGTTCAAGTCTAATCAATTCCATTTTCACTCATTCTGTTCAAAAATGTCATCAAAATTCGTTCATAACTTTTGTGGAATGCAAATGGATTTATCTGGAAACCTAAGCTTTTTTAGTTGGAGGTAGTGTATGAGTTGGTAAATTTGTTGCGTGCAGTGTGACGACGCCGTACAACGCAGACTTCGATGGTGATGAGATGAACCTCCACTTGGCTCAAGCTCTGGAGACCCGGGCCGAGATCAGCCAGCTTGCTGCTGTGCCACGTATGATAGTCACACCACAGGCCAACAGACCGGTCATGGGCATTGTACAGGACACACTTACGGCCGTCAACAAAATGACCAGGCGTGACGTCTTTCTCGAGAAGGTGCTCGCCGGCATTTTTGCATGCTGCGGCTTTGATTAATCTTTTGCCTTCGGCTGTACAGTCAGCACTTCTGATTAGCTGTGACAGTGTGGCAGTTGCTGACCGCTATACCGAATTATTTCTAGATTAGGTTAGATTAGGTTTGAAACTATTCGTTCGGCATCAGGAAAAGCAAATCTTACGTGAAAGTTTCACATACCTCATCATCAGTCTATTGGGTTTTTTGAGACCCATTGGCACTAGCCACCATTTTATTGTGTAAATCTGGAGATTAGTTGTAAAAGAGTGGTGTGTATCATTCAATGAATGCATTTTGTCGAGTTGGTATTGGAATTAGTTTAGTACTGTGCTTTCTACAGCTATTAAATGTACTGATTATGTGTCTATGCTGTGCTGTCTCAGAGACATCATTAATTAATATCATTATGCTGTGTAGGTTCTTGATAAAGCTCTTCGTTGCAGGATGCTGAACATTGTTACCCATTGAATGTATTCGTCATCGGCACAGTTTCTACTATTAACTGTTTTGCTTTTATGGTATGCATTCATTGACACAGGAAGAGATGATGACACTGCTGATGTATCTACCTACATGGGATGGCCACATGCCGCAGCCAGCTATACTGAGACCCAAGCCACTCTGGACAGGCAAACAGATCTTCTCAGTTATAATCCCCGGTCGTGTCAACTGCATTCGCACTCACAGCACGCATCCTGACGATGAGGACAAGGGCAACTACTGCTGGATATCTCCCGGTGATACAAAAGTAAGATTCTCGATAGAGCTGACTGGGCATATTATCAGGCAGTTATTTTGTCCAGATATTTCCCTGTAAATGGATATAAATAATGACATAGAGCCATGTTTGTTTTTAGAAGCACAGTAAATGTTGGGGTTATATTCAATTTTATGCGTCAGGAAAATCTAAATAGTATTATTGTGTGTAACAAAAATATGGCTGATCCCAGGGCTAGCTGTTGAATTCATTGCATTCATTACATATTTGCTTGGTTTTTATAAATAAAAATTTGGTAGCTTTAGTTTTTTTACTTACTTTGGTAACTTCTGAAAAACATGCTTGATAAAACTGAGGCTTAGATTTGGTTTCTCCTGTTCATCAAGGGACATTGGGCAGCAGCTTTCCGCGAGGATGATCATCAGATGCCGGTGTTTTTGCCTCTTACCACGATATGTGGACCTGTCCTGGGTTTTCTTGGAATGTTTCTACGCATCTTCTTCGGACAACTTTTTCATTGTAGAAGTAAGTAGTTATCAGTGAATCCGCTTGTCTGTTATGCCTGGAACGCATCGTAGCAGTACTTCTGTTGCTGAGTATTGATGATGTTACTTGAACGCTGTGAAATGTCTGTGCAGGTTCTGGTGGAAGATGGTGAGCTGGTCAGCGGTATTCTGTGCAAGAAGTCTCTGGGTGCCAGCGGCGGCTCACTGCTGCATATTGTCTACCTTGAGCAAGGTTACGAGCAGGCCGGCGAATTCTATGCCAACATCCAAGTGGTCATCAACAACTGGCTGCTGATAGAAGGTCACACAATTGGTATTGGCGACACCATTGCCGACTCGCAGACTTACTCCAAAATCCAGGATGCGATTAAGAAAGCCAAGGTAGACTTACTTTCATCGTGTTTTTTTTGTGTATAGTTGCTTTATTCTTATTAATACTTATTAACTCAGAACATTAGATGATGAAGTTTTTTTTTCTCTGCTGCAGTGGATGTAATTTTATATGGAACTGAGACATTTTCATTTTATTATGCTTATCGTTTACTTTTGCTATATTGTTTACTTTTGCTAAAGTTTTTTTACCACTGTCCATTTGACTGTTGACAAGAGTACACAAAAAGTTTTCAGCTGATTATGGTGAAATTTTTTATCGATGGGACGTGAGCCATCGAACAGTCATTTTTCTCCTTCAGCCGTATATACACCGTGGTCCATAAAAAACCGTGCCACTTTTATTTTTTGAATAGCTTCATGAAACTTTGACCGATTTTCATAATTTTTGGCACGCAACATTAAGAAGAAACTTGACATAAATGGCTTTAGTTTTGACCACCTCACTTTAATACTGTCGCTGCACCACCTTGTGAAATGCAAAAGTCGTAGTTTGACCACTTACAACAATGAATTCATGCTGGATAGCACACGCGTTGGCTTCGAAATGATTAACTGAATAACGACGAACACAATTGGCAGTTATTGTCTCTCAAATAGTCTCAGTGTCATCTCATATCACATCGTCTTTATTACAGCATGTGCTCAAAATGTCCTTTTGCAGCACGAATGCAAGCGGTAGATGTTGACACTACTCTCTAACAGCAGGTTCAATAATCTGCATTTAACAAGGTAGTGTAGCTACCATATTGAGGTGAGGTGGTCAAAACTATTATTAATTCTTTCAAGTTTCTTCTTGATGTTGCATGCCAAAAATTATTAAAATTGGCCAATGTGTCATGAAGCTATTCAAAAAATAAAAGTGGCACATTTTTTATGGACCACGGTGTAGCTGTAGTGTAATAGCTGGTGCCCTGGAGTGGAAATGCTGGAAGTGCTAGTAGACTCATGCTGTTGGTGGGTTGTTAGATGGACGTGATTGAGGTAATAGAGAAGGCTCATAATGATGAACTGGAACCAACTCCCGGCAACACCCTGCGCCAGACGTTTGAGAACCAAGTCAACCGCATCCTGAACGACGCTCGTGACAAGACTGGCAGCCTAGCGCAGAAGTCTCTTTCGGAGTTCAATAACTTCAAGTCCATGGTCGTTGCCGGCTCCAAAGGAAACAAGATCAACATCTCTCAGGTCTGTTGTTGCACCTGGTATGCTAGGCTGAATCAGATATGCACTACTGATTGTAAGTAGATGTTTTGTGAATTTGCTTTAAGTAAGTAGACGGTTTAAAAAAACTAATTTATAAAGTACCGTGGTAAAAATGAATCTGAGGTGCTTTAAGCTTTGGTGTTATCCAGTTTATCTTTTTTCACCTATCGATATTTATTAACCATGCTACGTAGCGAATGTGTTAGTGGAACTGCCAGTTAGTCTTTTGTTTTTCATGTTTACTGTGGAAAATGTGTAGGTTATCGCATGCGTTGGACAGCAGAACGTGGAGGGGAAACGAATTCCATTCGGTTTTCGACATCGCACACTGCCTCACTTCATCAAAGATGATTATGGTCCTGAGTCTCGAGGCTTTGTAGAGAATTCATACCTTGCTGGTCTGACGCCAACAGAGTTCTATTTTCATGCAATGGGTGGTCGTGAGGGTCTTATCGATACTGCTGTCAAAACAGCCGAAACAGGTATGCGGTTCGCTGATGGATGTGGAATTTTTAAAATGATCTTTAAAGATAATTTATAATTTGATGCATAGTGTTATTATCGTGCTCATGCATGCCATTATTATGTCATTTTCGTGATGAATTTGAGTCAACTTCTGCTGTTAGAGATTTTTGGAATTTCTCATGTTTTTGTTTACATCATCCTACTGAATCTTTCTCACTGATCGGCATCTTTCATTTATCGTAGTGTTTATATACAAGAAATTTGAGCAGTTTCGGTTCAGTAGTTTAGCTGAAAATTGGGGTGTTCACGCTAACTTAACATACAAATACCAAATTCTCTATCTGGATCGCATAATGATAGTTTCGTGGCGCCACCTTGTGAATGATATAGACTGGTGTCGCAGCCCGAAATCACCAAAAAATCCATTAAAAACCCCTATTTTGGCGTTCAAGGTCATTCGAGGTCATTGAATTTGGCGGCAATCGAGAGCCAGTGTATGACTTCCTATTAGTGATTAATAGTAACCTAGGCCCTATCTCGCACCGTTACTCAGATACAGTGACTTATTGGCCAAAAATCACAAATTTTGGCCACCCCTTTCTCATTTAGCACTCTCGTTCGGGGCGACTTTTTTAGAATTTATGGAAAAGCTTTTACAGTTTCTGAAACTAGAGTCTTCCAGGCAGCTGACATTGAAAATTTGGTGATTCTAGCTTGCACTGCTTTTGACTGATCCACCCGAGTGACAGACAGACAGACAGAATTGCGATGGCTAAGACGCGCTGAAAGCAGTAGCTGCTTTCGCGTAAAAATGTGAAATAGTTCACATGGTCTGTTCCCAAGCAGTTGACACAAAGTTACAACTATTGCATCATTTACGAACTTATTTCTGGCAACTTGTGACTAAACTTGGCTCCTTCATTAAATAACTAAACACAGTAAAAGGCTAGTTTCATCATCTATTTTAATAGTCTGGTTCATTGAGGTAGTATTTTCGAGCATTATTCTATTCGGCTGTGTATATATCACAATGGTAATTGTGAGACTGTCAATATGCTATTGGACAGGTTACATCCAGCGTCGTCTGATCAAGGCAATGGAGAGCGTAATGGTGAAGTACGATGGTACGGTGAGGAACCAGATAGAGCAGCTGATACAGCTCCGCTATGGTGAGGATGGGCTTGCAGGAGAGTGGGTCGAATTCCAACAGCTGCCGTCACTCAAACCTTCCAATCGGGCTTTTGAGTCACGCTTTCGATTCGATCCCAACAACGAAAGGTGTTTGTCTATTTCTACTCATCTGTATTCTAGAATCTTGTACAGTAGGTGATGGCTTAGTTAGGATGTGGCTGCTGCTTAGTGTCACGCCTGTTCTTGTTATGCAAAGTTCATTTATGTGTCAGGTTAATATTTGTATGGGTGACCATCAGCAGACAGGTAAAACTCGCTAAAGCATCTTGGTATGTAACCAGCCACACAGGTTAACTCAGCCTGGCCATCCCTCCATGGATAGGAGCACTGAGTACCAGCAAAAGCTGGGGCATGAACACGCACTGTCTTTATGGTTTTCCAATAAAAGCTGGTGTCTGGCTGAGGACTAAGGAAATGGAGGTTAGTGCCATGTTGTGGTCTTATGGCCCAGGAAGATGTTTACATTTTGCATTGTACACTAGAGCAGTTAAGTTTGTAGTATTGGCTTTGTAGCATACTTGCATAGTAGTACACTGTGTCCCAAAATTTGCTATAACCTTCACTTCAGATGCATTTGTCACTAACTTTGGAACACTGTGTATGTGGTGTTTGCAGGCATCTGAGGAAGTATTTGAATGAAGAGATCGTCAAAGATCTCGTCGGAGATGCCCATGCAATTGCCGAGCTGGAGAAGGAATGGGACCAGCTGAGTGAAGACAGGCTTGCGCTGCGCCAGATATTTCCTTCTGGCGAGAGCAAGGTAACTATGGTCATTCCTTGCCAGTATTGGGTATTGGCTGGTTTGTCATGTAGTCTGTGTTTTGTTACGTTGTGTTTGTGCTGTTGGAGATAAGGAAGGGCATTATTCTGTAGTCTCTAAATTTAGACAGGTTTTTTACGAGAGAACTTTGAAGGACCCAGTCATACCCATAGTAAGCAAGCAAAAAATTTTAACCAGTTAGCAAACTGCTGAGTAGGTGTGTTGTGTTGGTTGATATTTATTGGAAAATGAATTTTGAAGCTGTTTTTTCATAGTTTTGTGTGACATTTGCTGTGCGTTTTTTAGGTTGTTTTGCCGTGCAACTTGTCGAGGCTGATTTGGAATGCACAGAAGATTTTCCGCATTAATACACGAAAGACAACAGATCTGCATCCTTTGAAAGTTGTTGAAGGTAAAATCGATATTATTATTATTATTATTATCATTGCACAGTTTGTATGGCAACATTAGTCAGATTGAATCAGAGTTGCTGGCAGTCACAGATGAGTCTTCAGATTGTGCAGAAGATGGGTTGTTAGTCATTCAGGTGTGGTGGTAGGTCATTTCAGAGCCGAGATGCAGAACATGAGAATTAGATAGTTTATTATGTCTGATTTTGGGTTACTCCTAGCAGTTGTCAAATCAAGCAATAGAGCAATAGCTCAAGCGGAGAAATATTTAGGGCCAGTGTCGACATATTGTACGACCATTCACCTGGAGATGTGCAGACTAGATGGGTAGGGACCAACTTAATTCACGATTTCACGGCCGTGACATTTTCCATGAAATTGGCCTTCTTCCGTGAAAAACGCCGATTTCCGTGAAATCTGTGATTTTTCGTGAATTTTAGCGCTTTTAGTTTAATTTATGACAATTCCAGAGTGTTATCAGCAGCTTTTATACGGATATTGCTGTTTGCCATGTGTCGCACTTCAGCACTAAGTAGTTGACATTGACTGTCTTGAGTCTTGACTTAGTGTAGTAA
>Ga0209367_1006156_pt1 | contig 16631 bp, 11 predicted proteins | sample WorMetLIZISLAND2_FD_187412 | JGI IMG/M metagenome (GOLD analysis project Ga0209367, IMG submission 187412) | Marine gutless worms symbiont microbial communities from Max Planck institute for Marine Microbiology, Germany - Olavius geniculatus... ... | reverse complement strand
GAGTGGGAATGGACGCCCCTGGAAAGAAAAACCATCTTTACTCACGAATTTTTACAGAAAATCAATTTGGTTGCGAATCCGCCCGAAGACCGAACGTAAGTCCTACTGGATATAACATATCGGGATCAAAATTATCAAATTATTATTATTTGCGTGGCATATTATTAGTCAGTATTGCGATCAAGTCAGAGCGACTTTACATTGTTAGTTACACAAACGTAAAATTAAGTTTAAAGGTATATTCAACATACAGTACAAAGAATAAGTTATACCGCGGTGTGGGTCGACCCTGAGCTATACACGGCAGAACAACACGATCGCCGGCGGTGTAAATGATATGTGTGGATGGACCTTTAATCAGCATCGGAGCATGCAACGTATCGTTTCCATTTAATACTAACACACACACGACAGAGCATTTAAGCCTAATTAATCCATTTTCCTTTTAACATTATTACTAATAGTTTGTCCTTGTTCTGGTTTTACACCAGCGCAAAACGAGCACCAAGAAAAAATTATTGCAGCTTGTTTGTCGGAAAATGATTTTCAAAACGTGTGGGCTAAAATGTTACCCTGCTGTTTAGTGGTTCAAATGGCATCATTAAGTTTGCTTACGAGTCGTAAAGGAGACCACATTAGCATGTTGTATTGCAACTGAAATGCGCGAGAGAAGGTGGATGGTTTCAAGAGGTTTCTCTCTAATTCTTGAGATACTGTAGGCCCCTAATAATAAATTATTAGTAGTACAGTATTATTGACTAAGCTAGTATACTGTCACGAGGCCTGTTAGTCTAGAAACTCAGCACCAGGCCTTAACTCATTTCCTCAATGCTCAATCACAATGCGCTGGTTTGGGCCACCCACAAACACGCCAGCCCACACGCTGCACCGGAAACCTGTAACTGACGTCACCATCTGTCACAGCGCGACCGCGTCGCCATGGTAACTGCGCCTGCGCAGTCAACGACCGTCGACCTTCAGCCCCGCCTTCTCATCGCCTCCTCCGGACCTCGATTACAAAAGATTTCTTGCTCGATTCAAAGCCACTGAGTTATTCAGAACACACACGGAGAAAGAGAGGGGGAGCGGTAGATAGACTGCAAACGTCGCAGACTCAAATCCACATCAACCTGAGCACTGTGTAATGTTGCGGATTGTTTGTGTCCAGCTGTAAGCCGACTATGCTATTGCTAAATTCGCTGCATGGTTAAACACATCCGAATAAATTAAGTGTGAAGCCTGCAGATGAAAAAGTAAAACGCAGTTTTACTTTTCGGTCAAACTGAAATAACCAAGTTCTATCTTTTACCATTTAAATGTACGGTGATAAGAATCTGTCTATGCGTAAATTCGCCATTGTCCCTGTGAAGCATGTGTACAAGAATATGCGGATTAGCGTTTGTAATTCGTTTACCTCTTATTTCAGAGTGACCAAATGGCTATTTGAGGTCAAACCGTCGTGTCACGAACCTCATACACGGTCAGTTAACTAGTGTGTCGGACTTAATGATAGTGAAAGAGACGTAGGCCTATGTGGCCCGCCCTTGTGTCAAGAGATGGCTTGCAAAGTTCATGCACGTACCTAAGTAGGTTAAGTAAGTAATATTTATTTCGCATAACTATAGCCTAACAAAAGTAGGCCTGTGTGCAGCACTTGATCAAGACACAACCCAAACCAGTTTTCAGCAAGAAACAACGTAGATTAAAAACTTAAAACGACACTTTACAATAAATGATCGTTATGCAGATTATACCTTATAGTTGTCTATCTGCACGCAATTTTAAGACACTAACTAATGTGTTCGAAAGACTAAATGTTATAAAAAAAATCATACATTGCGAAGTCAAGCCAAAATTAGATATGACTTTTGAGTGACAACATTCTTGAAAAACACGGCGACAAATCTACAGATAGGCAAATATTCAAAATCCTATACTGACAGCAGCATTATACGACCGTTATAATTTCAGCTGTAACTTTGTATAAAATTGAAAAAGTAAATGTTGCTGCAGTTGAAATCGAGCAAAAACTGCAACGGTTCATGCACCGGGATCTATGTTAATTCAAATCGACTTGTTGTCAATGAAGTACGTTTCAAGGATAAGATGAGAGCCTGGCAATTAAATCGACTCCAGACACAGCGCCACAAAACACAATCATATAAATAAGAGAAAATGCAGAAAAAAAATACCCGATTGCGCATTCGTCAATGGAGTCGTGTTTTCAGCAGTACCGGTCAGCAGCAGTAACAGCAGCAATAATACGTCACTGATGACGTAATGAGTGACGAGAGAATGACGCATTAGTGACGCTGCAAATGAATCATCGTCCAATGAGTAATGACTGATTTATCTCTCATCTTCATTTACATCAGTTTCCATCCATTCGCTACAATACATGCATGTAAATAAATAAATAACTTAAAATAACCAAAGTGGTTATTATTAGTTACTAACGTCAACTCAGCCTGGCCATCCCTCCGTTGGTAAGCGCAATGAGTACCAGCAAAAGCCGAAACGTACACAGATACATTGCGCGATGCAACAGCCCCGTATTCGTAGCTCGCAGTGTAAACTGGTGTCTGGCCGACGGCTAAAAACGGAGATCAGCGCCGTCCTATGAGCCTCATGACTCGGAAGGGACTTTGCGTTTTACAGTTCTAAAACGCCACAGTACCGTAACTTCAGAGGCGCCAGCGATCACAAATTATGGAAGAGTTCGTAACGGTAAAACCCTGTTGTCTGTACAACAAATTATCACCAATCTCCAAAACATGACATTGTACGCTAATAATAGGCCTGCTGAAACAGTTTACTTAGCCTACCGTCATGTTAGGCAGAAGAACCAAAATTGGCGTAAACCTTTCCCAAAGCCAGAGTAACCGGTGTGCCAACTTTCAGCTGAAAAGGCGAACGTCTGGCGGACGGCGGCGCAATATGACAACACTGTACCGACATATACACTGGCATAGCCATAGGCGGGGGCACTGGGGGCACGTGCCCCTCTAGGAGCCTACTCAGTTACTCAAAATAGTGCCAAAAATGCACCAAAACACGTCATTCTCACATCGAAAATCCGAAAATTTTCTGGAGACGGCCCCCTCCCCAGACCTCTTCTTCGTGGGGAGGGGACACCCCTCTCCATACCCCACCCTTCAAGTGCCCCTACTACAACTAGATCCTGGCTACGCCGTTGCCGACATAATGGTACTTGCATCAGTTGTAGGCAATGCGTCCTGTCAGTATCGATGTGTGAACATGCAACAGGCAATCACGAGCAAACAGCCGTCGCACGCGCGCGTAGATCGAAACGCTTAGCTGGCGGCGTTTTTGTCGCGAACGAGTCGACCATTACCGGCTGAATTAGTGACGATGATGAACGCCAGAGGGCTTTATTATCATCATCATCATCAGCAGCAACAGCAACAGCAGCGTGTTACTCTGGCGTGCCAGGAAACGGTTAACTCTGTCCACAAAGCATGATAACCCTCGAGCCAAGGTGTGCGGACTCCGGACTCACAAACCAACAGGATTCGGATCCACACTAACCCGAAGACGCTGTATCATTTAATGGAAAAACGTCCATATAAAAAACAAGAAATTTGAGCTAATGCTCATGAAACGCGCCAGAGCCTACAGTAGTTCTTGCTCGCTGGTAATCTTGGTCTATCTCTACCCGTTTCGTCGCAATTCACTCTTTTGCAGCTGAAAATCGCAAAAAAAAAACTAAAAAACTATCATTTCAGGGCTCAAGGGCATTCAAGGTCATCAATGTTGATACCATCAAAAAGCACGTCATTGGTGCTTGTTATGATAAGCAACATGTCCGTGCCTGTCTGCAACCGTTTTCACGATAGACAAGCCAATAGCAGAAAAATAACCACTTTTTAGGGAGCACACCTATTTAACATTTGTTTGTGCAGACATCCTTGAACGTAGGGGGTCGGGACTTGGACTGCTGTAATCTACATTCAATGGGGAAAATTTTATATGCAGGTTGTGTTGGTTCATCTCCAACCATTTCGGCGCAATTCACTCTTGACAAGTGCATCGCAACTCGAAATCGCGAAAAGTTTACTAAAACCCCTTATTTTGGGGATTAAAGGTCATTCAAGGTCATCGATGTTAACATTCCTAAGAAGCCGTCGCCAGTGCTTATAGGCAGCATGTGCCTATCTGCAACCATTTTTACGCTAAACGGGCCAATACCGGTAAATAACGTCTTTTTAGAGGGGTGCTTCTATTTCGCCCCCTCGTTCGTGGGGACACCTTTGACCTAGGGGCATGAAATTTTGTCCCGAAGTACTAGAGACACTAGGCTATCATACGGTGAAAACCAGAAGTCTCTATCTCACCTGGGCTTGGAACGGTACCGGGACGTGACACCAGGACAGATAGACAGACAGACAGACGGACAGAATTACCGTAGTTAATACGCGCCATAGGCCGCTATGGCTCTGGCGCATAAAAATTGAAAAAGACTAGCAACAGCAAACATAGCAATTAGACTCGGACTTGTTACTTTTAGGTAGTTGAGCTTCGAATTTCGAATCTCACTGCAGATCATTTGCAAACAACGTTATCAAGTTGCTGCGTGCTCAGATCAGCTCAACCTCCTATCCTCAGCGGGATGGATACCATTAGTTTATGACAATTATGAGACTGTAAAGCACTGTTATAATAGGCTAGATACAGCGCACTATTATCGAAAGTGTGTCGTCTATTTGTACTTGTAATTTGGATGTTCAAAGCCATTTGCTCGCTCACTGCGTAAACTTCATTAGGGGCGAATTGTTGTGACCAGCTGTGGTACTTAGTTATATACATTTTCTTTCTAATATTGTTGTTTTTAAAACGAAGTTACTTATTAAACTTTTCGGCGTATATGACGCTTTTCCGTCACGTCTTGGGTTATGCCGGCGGATTTCTCCATATCGTTAGGCCTATATAAAATAGTGCAGGTGGCTTGGATTTTGATTAGCGGACTGAATGTGGACTGACGTTTAAATGATCCATGACACGTCAGCTTCGTGTGACTTGAAGATGCAGACTGCAAACGACGACTGCGAGTTAGCACCGCGTCACCTCCTAGACTGCTAGAACTGCTGCTAGGCACGCACTCGTTATTGATCGATGTAGGGCTTCCAGCATCAGCAACCGCACATCCCCGCATCTCTGGCCTCGATCATCTCTGTAATACACGCGCTCAACCGGATAATAATTGCACCGCTCTTCACACTGCCACGATTTCCTATGCCCAATAGCAATTACCATCTTCCGATGAAGAGAAAACAAATGGAACTGGCTTGGACACACGCCGAGAAAGAATTATGACAGCGTTACCAAATAAGCACTACACGCAGTAAACACAAAAAATTCACAGAGAACGAGAAAGAGAGATTTGGATAAAAACACGCAACCAGAAGGTTTTAAATACAGCTGGAAAAAATGTATCGCAACATTTGCTGTAATTCTTATAGCATATTTCAGCACGCAATATTTCAACGTGCAATATATAGCCTATATAACGATGTGCTGAAGTTATAGGCCTACTGTTGTCGAGTCTCAAAAGCGGTAACTTCCTAATGATGGCGGTGGCTTTTGAAGTGGCTGTCAGTCGCTGTAGCAAAGAATTGGCGAAGTAAACGACTGCATGCGAGTCAAATTGAGCCAATATCAATCACACAGCAAAGCAGCACGGCAATGAACGACGGCATAGGCTATAATAACGAGCAAACAGTGATTGCACTCATGAATATCATTCATTTGCCATTATCAGTGACGACTGTAGTTGCAACTTAAACCCCAGACATGAAGTAGCTGCAGAGTGCAGAATGCGGAAAGAATGGATTGCAAGCTATCAGCTTTTATTAAGCCCAAATTCTATTACGCCGACTATGCGCAGGGGCGGCGATTATAGGGGGGACGGGGGGGACGCGTCCCCCCCAAAAATTTTGGTTGGGGGGACGCAAATGCAAGCATCCCCCCAACAATTGCCACTTTTAGCCATGTCGTCCCCCCACTGTTTATAAGAAATCGCCGCCACTGACTATGCGACAAAGTCCGCGCAAAGTCGCAGACACAAATCACGAAAGTCTGCGACACAAATCAGGGAAGTTCTGACGAAAGTCGGCGTAATGAAATTTCCGCTTTAGAAAGCAAAAACGGCAAAAATTTAAATAAACACTCGATCAAAGAGCGCGCATCAAAAATGGTGCATAAAGCAGGGTATTACGTAATCAGTGATAACTTTATAAAATGTCAGCCGATTTTCCCAATTTCTAAATGCAAACAGAGATAGCCTTCTTATAGTCACATTTATTTTATAGCCGTAATGGTAATATTACACGCATAGGCCTATTACACGCATTGTAAACTGGGCACGACTCACAAGACTGTCTGACTGGCGACGTTTCCAGACACTTGTAGGCTTATAAGCCTGGATCTCGCATACCAGTCAAGTTTTTACGACTGCTTTCAGCGCGTCTCAGACATCGCAATACTATCTGTCCGTCGGTCCGTCTGTCTGTTGTACACTGGCTCTCGACTGCCAGCGACATCAATGACCTCGGATGACCCTGAACGCTAAAATAGGGGGTTTTATGGATTTTTTGGCGATTTCGAACTGCGAGACAAATTTCAAGAGCGAATTGCGCTAAAACCAATTGAGATAGACATAAAAAAGCTGCGTACGAAATATTCAGCATTAACGCAAATTTCAACGGTCTAAGTCTCGATTTTCTTGGTTCAAGAAAACTTGCGCACGAGGGCATCAAAGAGCGGTACTCCCGTAAAACTCGTTATTTTACCGTTGTTGGCCAGTCTTTCGTGAAAACGGTTGCAGATCATCATAAGCATGCTACCTATCACAACAAGCACTAATGACGAGCTTTTCAGTCGTATCAACATCGATGACTTTGAAAAACCCTAAACTTCTGAAATAAGGGTTTTTTTATTGATTTTTGCGATCCTCGGCTGCAGCGCACACTCCAAGAATGAACTGCGACGAAATGGCTGGAGGTAGACTGACAGTTTGCGAACAGGAACTGCTATAGGCTTTCGCGCGTCTCGTGAGCATTAGCTTATTAGCTTAAATTTCTTGTCTCATTCACTTGATTCTCGACGACCTCCATACAATGACCTTGACTAGCATACTGACCTAGTTGTGAAATTAATCGAGCTGATGCAGCAGTGCTGAAGTAATCCACTCATCGCATCACTAGGCCTATATGGATTGCGGTCGGCTACGTACAGTATAAGAATCACAGACTGTTCGATGGGCTCAAAAGATGAGGCCGACACTGGCATCTATGGTAATGAAGTATCGTCGCAGATGAGCATCGCAATCGCGCGATTCTGAAGCTGCAGTCGTTGCAGTAAATGTCATATCCAACGTCCGTAGCATATCGGACGATTCGTATATGAGTCATTTGAGCTTTCCGTCGTAGCTGTTGCGTGATAATATCTGCATCAAATAAGCCTACGCACGCTCCTAAATCGTTATCCCATAATTTCCGGTGATAAATGTTGTCATAAAGTACGTCCGGTAGTAATTTCGTTACACTAGTTCAAAGCCAGGCCTATACAACGTAAAGGGGCGGGACGCGAACGCCCATGCGCCGTCAAAAGTACTGCCGTACAGATTCTGGCAAGTAATGTAATGTGCACGACAATTTATGGAAGAAATCACCATGCAACTGACGTATAGCAAAATTGCTTAGAAGCTTGTAGGCCTACATGTCTACTTGGAATATAAAAACCCTCACATCGCATTAGTCTAGCTGCTTTGTTGTTAATCGCTTTTATGAAACTAAAGAACAGGTAAGTCAGCCTATCGTCGAACTTACGACCCTTACTGTCAGTCGCTTCTGTATTAGCCTAACGCACGTGCCAATCTCAGCGTTTCGTGTTCTCCCTTTATCATCATTTTTCTGTCCCATCAATGCCTCGGCAAAAACAGATAATCAATCCCGCAGAGAAGTAATTGTCTACTATAGATGCTACAGTTGCAGTAGCTGCTGCTGGGACGGCCAGACAACGCAGCGTTCTGACATCACTTACAACAGAACCGAGAGAGGCACGTACACATGGAGACACAGCCACAAACAGATAGACAGACAAACAAGCAGACGAAGACAGACAACCCAAATGATACTGATCAATAAGACTTTGCAGGACACCCTGCAGCCCAGTCTTAACGTTAGGCCTACCAGAGATGAGCCGCTCAGATCATGAAAATGCCTGCTCTTACTCGCCAGCAGTTTCACTAGTTGATAGACCTACCACAGACTACAGCGTTTAACCCTTATGTTGCAATTGGGTGGGGGGTAATTTTACCCCCAGGCCAATTTTTGCCGTCTTGAACTGAAGCCGCTTGGAATTGCGGGAAACGCTTAGGGACTTTTCCTAAATATGTTTGGCCTAAAAAATCCTGAAAAAATGCTCAAAATATCTTTGCTCGTTTTTCCAAGATGGCGGCTAGAAAACCGATACACAACCGTGAAATGACGAAACATCGTATGGTACGTGTTATTTTGTTTTACAGAGCACTTGCAGGTGAATAAATAGCCGCTCTTAGCCAATTCGGCTATTTATCCGGTAGCCGGATGAATAACGGATAGGCTTTTCGTCCGGCTGCCGGATAAATAGCCAATCTTATCCAACCTGGCTATTCGTCCGGCAGTCGTTTTCTGCTTTGGATTACACCTAACTCTAACGATAGTGACCGACGCTGGTGCTGTAATTGAATCTATTACTGTGGGCCTCGTTTTTGTTCAACCGGATAAATAGCCTATTAATTCATCGGCCGGATAAATAGTCAACGTGAAGCGTAAATGACACCGATAACAACTAAAAATACTTGTAAACACTTGTGTTTATTTCGCTGATGACAAATGCATAAGAATCGACACTAACGACATTCAAACATGAGCAGTGCAACCAAAACTAAAATCACTTCCGGTTTCCGGCTGCCATTTTGAATTTCCGGGTAAAAAACACCAGTAGGCCTAAAGGTTGGCACAGAGACCGCTTTAATGTGAACCCTCGAAAACGTGAGTATAGTCGTTAATATTTTGTCTCTAGCACAGAAACTTGATATACACCTGGGGGGGGGGTAATTTTACCCCCCTCCTAATTGGCAGTAATTACAACGTACGTATCTAGAAAAAACTATTGCAACACTAGGGTTAATATCGAAATCAAAATTCAAGGAAAATCGCGCACATTTTCTGTAAAGAAAGAGGTATTTAGGTTATACGAATATGCAGTGAATCCATGTCTGCAACTTTACTGTCACAACGAGAGAAAGCTACGCTGACGTTCTGTAAAATTCAGTAAAACTAACGACGCGGCAAAGCCCAAAATAATATTAACGGTAAGCCTGTGCACGTTGGCGTCCGCCACAACTTCTGGGAAGCAGAATCGATTGCATACCTCTTCGTAAAGTCTTCCCATGTGCAGCAGATACATGTATGGGCGAACTATTGACTGACCAAAGAGCCGCAAGCTAGGATGCACATTCCACGTCACGTCGCAGTCATTACGGATGCAGCGGCAGCAGCAGCTAGACCTCTCCCTATCTGTCACAGATAACGAGCGGTCTGTCGATTAGTTAGCCTCTAGACCCGCGCACGCTGACTACACGCCGGCCGGTGTTTCACCGTCTTAATGACCGGAGGCGACGGCATGCTCTGAAGACTACCGACAGTGCTACGGCCTCTCACCGATCGAACGTTGGGGGCAGTGGCGTCGTGTCAAAAAGTGGGACACAGAGGGAGTGTGCAATTCCCCTAACCCCCAATTTTAGCCTGTTGGAAAATTTTCTTCTTGTCGAAAACTTTTCGATCAAAAATGCAAAATTTGGGACTAGAATTAGGTATTTCGGAAATCTCCCACTTAGGCGTTTTGTGGAAGAATTTAAGGCAAAATAATTTATTCTAGAACGCCAGCAATCTCCACGGGAAATAAACCTATGCAGCAATCGTGCCTCGATAATCAAGCAAACGACGCCGTTTGACCGAAAGAGCAGGCATGCCGACTTTGTCGCTATCACCGACGGCCGCGGCGGCTTGGCTTTTATACTGGTCAGGTCGATGTCGAAAACAGTATAGCAGACCAAAGAAGCTGGCGCGAAACTGTCAAATTGATGCCTTAACCACTAAAGCATGACTTTTTGCCTTGCGTGACCTCATAATGACCTTGGTGATATTCAAATACAATGTCCCGATGACGTTCTCTTCTATGACTGATTTTTCTTCAGCTGAAAAAAAAACATATGATGCGCCAACATGCATAACAGCTGATTATTATGCCTAATATTAACACTGTCATGAGCATTATTGTTATACGAGTGTAGTGTTACGTACTTTGTCAGGGAGCGTCCATAAGTCTTATTCGTTTTCAGTTCAGACGAACTAGGCCTACCGGACTTGATGCGACGGTGCCTCAGTAAAGCGCTTAATCCACAGTCGCCCACGTGTCTGACGTCATTGATTTTCAGCAGCGCTTCGGTTGCGTCCCGTGCTCTGCGCATGTCACAAACAGCAGCAGCAGCAGCAGCAGCAGCAGCATACGCTATAGGCCTACTCGCTGCAGGCGAGCGGGTAGTTTGTTCTTGAAGCAGAGGCTTACTACAGTAATTAACAAATTCGCATCGTATAGGGCTACAATTTCAGGTAACATTGTAGCCAATTCTGCAGCTGAACATACAACAGTATCTCACATACCGGACGGTTCAGAATAAAATAGACCTATATCGGAGAACAAAATCTTATCATGTAGCCTTCAGGCACACACTTCTATGACTGAAATAATATGTGTACGATGTACCCACCGCATTTTAATTAGGCCTATACAGTCAGGCTGCTGTGTGAAGCAAATAGGCATAAAACAGTGAATATGAAACAATTATTGAATTTTTTTGCTTGCCAGTTAAATTTGCAAAAGGTTAGTTCATTTTTGCTGACAGAAAATTTTTCTTTTCTTTAACCCTTTCTTAACCATCAAAATGATCATGTTTTTTTCGACGGCAAGCAAAACAATATCGACTAGGCCTATAATGTCGATTGATAGTCAAAGGCGAAATTTGCCAAACACGTCACGTTTGCTGTTGCAGTGTGCTGTGGCGGAAAAAAACTGAATTTCATGCTGGACAAAACAAAAGTAAATGGCAAACTTATCTGTGAAACTTTTGTTACCCAAACCGGTTGAAGACTGCAATTAATTAAATCTGTTGTGCAATCGGCAGCCGTACAAATAGCCTGCAGGTGCTCGTTGGATGCCATACGTATCGGCTAAGACTGCCGAAGACGGCTGCCGCAAAAATAACATAGCAGTTTAATACGGCTATTCATCCGGCAACCGGACGAAGTCAACGGTGTACAGGAGGTAGCCTCTATTGATAAATTTCCGATGGGGGATTCCCCATCAGTTCTTTCTTTTCCTCTTAGAAGTAGATTTTTAATTTAAATAGAAAATTAGGGGCAGCGCTGCAAGCTCCCCCAGCGCTGCAAACATAGTTTAAAGCATTTTGCACCCAGAAAACAGTCTTTAAAAGTGAATTGCAAAATGTGGCGCATGCACAGACATATTTATGCTTACCGCTCATGTGTAAATTTTTAATTAAAAAGAAAATCGTTTAGTTAAAAAACAACGTACATTTTTTTGCGAAATATATGTCATAATAAAACATAATTATCTGTTATAAAATACAATCGAGTATCGAGTACCACTAAGTCGAAAATAAAATTCGAGTACTCAGCACATCCCTACCGAATATAGTGGCCACGCCTTCTAGTATTGTTTACATTTTCACCACAGCAAGCACAGTTTGCAGTTCGTGAATGAGGCTGTGACATTTTGTATTTAGTCGATTATGTTTTGCGTCGTACACGCTCGATGTGCGTCGTTACCACTATGAAAAGACTTCCGTTTGATTGTCCATTTATCGTACTGCGTGAATAGGTGATAGGCAGATTCTAAGCAGACGACACAGCGCGTCGTTTCTGTCAGCCGTAACTACAGGTGTGTCGTGGTGTCGTCTGGTACAGTCGTAGATCGAAGATGTCGTCTAAACTGACGACGGTATTTTCGCTGCTCGTCGTCGCCGCCACCTTGTGTGGTTTTTCCTTTGCCGGCGACAACGCCACTACGAGTACGCAGGACGCCAGTCAGCAGGCCAGGCCGATTGATAAGGGACTTAAGCCGCTGTACGTCCTGACTGAAACGTTCCTCAATATTGTACATCCTCAGTCGCGTGGTTCTGCTCTCAATGATCCACGATTTGATCACGGTAGGTTTCCTTATTGCTTAGATTACCGGTATACGTTGTGTAAAGCTTACTGCTCTGATAGCAGTTTTTAACCAGTCCATTTTTTCTGGAATTGTTCCTGGTTGCTTTGACCAGTTCTGAGGAAGTAACTTCTAAGATAAATTATTGTGGCACATATTAAATCATAAGGTGACGGATGATAGTTGTTGAGAATAGATGTTTATAACTTGTGTTGCAGTTTTTACATCAAAAGATTTGACGTCTGGTCTTACTGCATTCCAGGATGCTGCATCTAGTGACTGGGAATTTGTAAGTAATTCTCTGTATTCATTAATACATTGTAATGGTAAATAATTTGGCAGCCATTATTAATAAATTGGAGCAGAAGTATGAGAAATACTGAGCTGTGTCTTTTATATTACAGCCATTATCAGCATGAGATTGGCATTTAGAGTTATCCTGTTGTGTGATTATTTTTCATAAGAATGGTCATAACACAACATATGGCTGATTAGCTGGAGAGATACTGTGCATTGCGGTGTTCAGTTGCCTGAAATGCTAAGCCCAGTGGCAGTGAGGTCTGTTTATTGTCGCACTGTAGACCTGTATAGGCTTGTACCAGTGCACATTCAGCTGGTGAGATGCAGCTTGAGTGTGGTCAGCAGATGTGATTACTTGTCCTCCTTAGCACTGTTTTATGTCATCTGGGAGACTCAGGCCTATGTGTTTGTCAGCTGCATTACCTCTGTGCATTCCTGGAGCCTTCTGGCAATGTCTTTCTCCTGTGCAGGCAATGATCGGCCCTATCTGCACTGACTTACCCCCGAGGAGAGGGCTAGGTTTCCGTGAACAGTGTCCACAGAACAAGTCTGTTGGCTGTTAGCTACATTAGCTATGTGTCTCTGTTTCTCTTCCCTCATGAATGTCTGCAGTAGAGTAGTGTTCAAGCCAACTTGCGAGCATAGTTCTGCATTTTCCTTGGCCCTCCTCAGTATTACTTTTAGGGTTCACACATACAAGCATACCAGTAGTAGGTTTTATTGAGTAAAACCAACAAAAGACCCACCCCATACTTAATCCAGTTACACTTTTTTGTTTTATGGTAATGAAATATTTTATTACAGTCAAGTTGATAAAACTTTCAAACTTAAAAATTTGCAAATTTTTGGATATCATAGCATCTATTCGATGTGGACAGTGCTTATTCTAATAATTTAAAATTGATGAAACTTTAAATGCACTAGGTTTAGCCAAAAAACAATAAAATCCACTCGGCTGAACTTGCACTTCAGAAAAAACACTGGTTTATTAAAACCCTGATTGCTTCATCTTTGGTTTAGTTTTGTAAGTAAATTTTGTACTAGATGATGCTGGTTGAACTTAATTAAGGTTAGAACTTTTTGATGTCATTACAAGAAGCACCGATGACTTCTCCCCATCAGTTAGCTTTTTCTCTACCCAAGAATAATTTTATTATTTTTCTTGTCAGTTCATAAATGTAAAAAAACTTGATATATAATCGACTCTCATCATTTGATGAAAAATCATACCATTCATTTTATTAGCAATTTAATTATATATTTTGTACACATTTTTTTATACAGTATTGTTTTGTTATTTTTTTTAATGTGTATAATTGTGGTAATGTTGTTGTATGTGTTTGCAGTGGGCTCGTCATTACTGGGGTTACAGCGTGTGTGTGGCAGTGGGCGTGGCATTCATCCTAGTGATGCCAATCGTTGGGCTGTTTTTGTGCTTGTGCCGCTGTGCGGGTCGCTGTGGTGCAAAGCGTCACTATGATGACGTTGCTAAGCATGATGGGTGTCAACGAGCAGCCTGTGGACTTCTTCTGCTTATTTTCGCAACTCTCATTACGTAAGTGTCTCCTTGCTTGCATATTAGTCCACCCGGAAATGATAGTTTTTGGAGCGGACTTATGTTTTACTGCAGATGTTTATTTATTTTCATAAATTTATTGTTTTGCCAAGGTGTCTTTGAGGTCCGTCGGTCGATCGTAATGAAATTCTGCATCATGGTTGGAAGTAGGCCAAATTTTATAATGCATGTCCAAAAATTTGGGGGTCCTCTCAAAAAAGCCAAAAACGTGCAAAATTTGCGTGATTTTGGATGACTTCAAACGATGGCGAATATCTCTTGAACGGATGGAGATATCTAAAATTTGACAAGTACTCGATGGACCTCAATCTCTTCTGCATTTGGTGAAAAAAGTTCGGCAAACTTTGGTCTATAGTAACTACAGAGATTTAATGGTGAAATTATACCCATTTAGAAGTCAACTTTTTCGGAAGACTATATATAATTATATATCCTTCCCTAGCGGTGCTGCACACCAAAATTTTTACATGCGCTAGAGAATGACAAAGTCTTGCTAGCGCACCACCACTGGGGATGTTTGTGCCCCTGACAACTTTTTTTATAAAGTGTGGTCAAAAATTGGCTTAAAATTTAGCAAATTCACGTTTTTTTAATCACTGTGAATGAACTGATGTTGTAGTACTGTCTAAGTTGTTGAATTGTTCTTAAGGAAGAACTGGTTGGAATGTGCAATTTTTTTTCTCATTTTTTGGACTGATTTTGACTTTTGACGACTTAGTCAACTCTCGCATGATGTTAATGATGTTGTTGATGATGTGTGATTGGCTGACCCTCTTGAGGTTAAAGGTCATAATGAGGTCATGACCCTGTGCTGAAAATGATGTAGGTATCGTAGGTGTGTGTACATTCACATTTTTTCACCTGTGATTCAGTCAGTGTTGAAAATGTTGTCGCTTTTCACTTGACATACACTTACATAGATGTAATAAACGTTGGGAAAAAATAAGTGTTGAACATGAGCTTTTAGTTTTTAAAATAAAAAAAAACTTGTACAAGTTGAGAAATAGAATATGTGAGCTGTTTTTTTACTTGACATATTGTCGATTGTTTATTGTTTTGGGATACGCTGTTTTTATATTTACCAAGTTTTGCCATCAATTTTTATTTATAAATGTTTTAAATTATCAGCATTTTCACACTGAAAGCTCAACGTTTGTTAAAAGTTAAATTATGTTGCAAAAATGATTGATGTTCATTGTTCAATTTCATTTTTAAATTTAGAAACGTTTGTTACACCTATGATCCCATATGTGTAACTTATTCTTGACATTGCTTGTATTCTGTTTTCACTCTCAGTATTGCTGCCTTATTTATGTATCTCAGCATAAGTTTTAATAGGCTGCATTATGGATCTAGCCTGTCCATCTGTGATCATCCGTCTGTCTGTCCATTTTACGAACTTGAAAGCAAAAATCAACAGAAAAAGTGAAATTGGCACGAACGTCCCACAGGACAGGAGTAATCAGTGTGTCAGTTTTTATTACATTGTTTGTTGTCACTGAGATGACATATTTCTTTGCTTTCACTGTGAGATATAATTAACGCTATTAGATTCTACCGTGCATAATTTAATTTTATCCATTCCTGGATGCTTAGATTCTACATTCTGTCACAATGATCGCCCCCTGTCCTCCAATAGACAGCATTATCACATTAATGTCTGTCTGGAGGATAACAGGGAAGATTATTAGAACTACCATTATGTTAATTACATATGCACACGTATAATGGAGTTCTTACAATTTTAGGTTTAGCTTGTTTTTTTGGATTTTGTGTTTTGTGTTTTTGTAAAGGTTAAACTTACTGTTCCATTATTTTGTGTTTGTATGCATTCTGCCTGGAAAGGCTGTCCCCAAAATGACCTATACTGTGTCAGGTGGGACGTTAAACCCTAAACTCTACTCCCCAGCTTTTGCTGATACTCATTGTGCCTAACCACCGAGGGATGGCCAGACTGAGTTGACGTGGGTTGTTGGTTACATGTGCAGATGTTTTACCCACCTGCCAACGGTTACCCATCCAAGTACTAGCCGGGCCCGGCGTTGATTAACTTTGTTGATGCAACCACTGACGTTACCAACCAAACCAAACCACCACTTAAACCAATAAGTGTGGAATATATTCCTTGCCATTGGACTCTGGGGACAGCCCATTTAATTTCACTGACCACTGAACAGTTTAGGACTTTGCTGGCTATCCAGGTTGCAAGGCTGTGGAAGTAAAATATCCATCTGTTATTCTGTACTAACTGAACTGAACTGTGCTAGATTGGTTTGTCAGTTGATATCTGGGTATACTGATAGCTGGTTGTTGAGTGCTTAGCACTGGCAATGGGCTACTATAGGTCATTATAAGCACTCTCACACAGGAGCACTCATAATGTAACATATACATATATGTAACCAGCTGAGCTGCTTAGTGCAGTTTCAGCCTGCCCTCATAGCCAGAATGTTCTAGAGGGAGG
>Ga0209367_1006155_pt1 | contig 16631 bp, 11 predicted proteins | sample WorMetLIZISLAND2_FD_187412 | JGI IMG/M metagenome (GOLD analysis project Ga0209367, IMG submission 187412) | Marine gutless worms symbiont microbial communities from Max Planck institute for Marine Microbiology, Germany - Olavius geniculatus... ... | reverse complement strand
ATCCTTGTTTAGCTGTGTACTGGTTGGGATGACTGGTTTTCCACACTGTGACTGTGGACCACTTCTCCCAATTGCTGAGTCCCTTGAACCACTTTGTGTCGTTTCCTTTTTATCACTTCCGGTCTTGTGCTTCTCCTTGTCACATACAGCTTGTAGTTTTCCGGCGACTCACCATTCGCCACGATGGCTGCTTTAGCTTCCTCCAGTAGTTTCCTGTTTTCCTCTCTCTGCTTCGGTGTAAAATCTGGGGCAATGCCAACTCTGCTGTAACGTCTCCCAGACAAGCCCAAATCCTTCCCCATTCTCAGGATATCATCCCTAGTATCTTCCTGGGACACTGAGATCAGAAGTGGCCTGGTCTTGTCAACTGAGTATGCACCCAGGCGGATACACTTAAGAATGTCAGGAGGAGTAATCCGAATCCCAGCCACATCATCACACATTGTTACAATGAAATCCTTGTCTGCCATTACCCTCTCATCACGTTTCTCCGACTGGTTCTCTGGAATGTTGTACAAAACGAAATTCTTTCTACGCGCCTCAACCTCCCTGTCTTCCTCCTGCTGCTCATTCACAGCCTCTTTGATTATTTCTCTGACTGTGCCTTGATCAACTGGCTTACTGGTGTGATTACAACTCAAACAAGGCCAGTCCTCATCATCCAATCCACAGGCATCTGCTTTGGCATGCTCCGACACAGATCTTGTGACCATATTGGTCTCACACAGTACAATTCTTTGTTCAAGCTGCTTGGTCGTATCTTTCCAACCTTGAAGCTGCGATTCAAGCTGCACCCCTACTTCTTTACGTACTGTATCCACTAACTGCGTCTCCCACTTACTGAATGATTCGACGAGTTGGTTCATTCTTTCCAGAACCGTATCCAGATTACTTGGTTGACAGGTTGGGTTTCCTGATGGTGATTACATCAGTTCCTAAAAGTTGTGTAAAGTAGTGTGTTTTCCGTTGTTAGAATACGATGCGTACTATATAGTCCGAGGTTGAGTGATAAAGTGTGGTTGTATGTTATCTTGTGCTGTACTGAAATGTTTTGATGGCATTAGCAGTATATGTGAATGATGTCGGAATCGAAATTGCAGCCGGATTTTCCATGAATATCGTATTGCGACTGTGAATAAATCACGCTGATTTTTTGTTGTATAGGGAAGATGTACTTTGCGGAATGCGGAATTTTCGGAAGGTGTATTTTGTGGAATTTTTGTTGCAGAACGTTCCGCAAATTACACCTTAGAGTTTTTCCGCATTCCGCAAAATTCAGTTAAAGTGAAATCGTCAACTTAGCGTAGGTTTAGGCTCACATTTAACTCTCGAATCAACTCAGTAATCACATATTGACGTAGGCCTATTAAACCTAACTCTTGAAACGCCTCGAAGTCTGTTAACTCATGAGCAGAAGCCGGCACATCACACAAGAATGCGAGGTCAACTCAAGTAGCCTAGGCACAATCTACAAACGATTCCTGACGCAGCGCAAAGACAAAAAGGTTGCTGCCGCAGTGAGGGCCAAGTCGTCAGATTAGGTAATACACAAAGACTGAGTCGCTTGCTCAGGTTATTAAGTAGGCCTAGCTACTGCGATTTTTCACCTGGCGAACTACCGTTAAGGCACGATCAAAGATAGCTAAAGAATTCAACTCAAATAGTCCTACTCAAAAAACGGTTGCCTCTGCCGCGACGGTCGAGGAGTCTGCTCATGTAGTCTTGCGTTGTATCACACGATCAAAGACGATTGCGACTCCCGTGAATGGTTTGCTGATAGTTAGTCCTGTACTGAGCAGACAGAGACACTATGTTAGAGCCGTTCATCGCGATGACAAACGTACAGCACTTGCGTTTGGCATTGCGCATTTGACACATCAAAATGTCACTCAACATAATTCACTTATTCAAAACATTGCAGCTAGAGACCGCTCCTAGGCATCTGCTTACTGGAGACACTGCATACAAGTAGCCTACGTATGGAACGACGAAAGAACGAAAGATGACTGAAAAGTGGATGGCTACCGTTGGCATAATCATGGAGCGTTTAATTACATTAGGCTTTTTTGCAGGCCTGAAGCTATTAGGAGTTAACTTTCTATACTTTGTAAGAAATACTTTCATTATAAGAACATTAAAAACGGCTGTCTAAAAAACGCAGGTCACATAGTTAGCAAAGGCCTAATACTAAATCAACGTAACGTAGGCCTACCAAAACAAAATGCTACAAATTAGCTTACTATTTTAAGCCGGTGGCCACAAACTATGACAAAACTCAACAACAACAACAGCATCATTATGTTCCGGAAATTTTTATTGCGCAAAATACATTTTATTCCGCAAGTTTTTTCCTCAACGAAAATTCCGCAAAATACACCTTCCGAAAATTCCACATTCTGCATTCCGCAAAGTACACCTTCCCTTGTTGTATTGTATTGTGGTAATGGTGTCCTGTTGTTTTTAGTGCTGGTCGTATAGCATGAAACTGCCATACGACACTGAGCTACTCCAAGCAACAACTGTACACATTGGACAAAAGAAAGTAATATCCTCATACCAATGAGTTACTCGAATATGAAGTCACAACACAGGTATGTCCAGAATATCTGCACATGTTTTATCATCGTCGTCGTCAGTGAATATCCGGAAGCAGCCAGTAGCCTCTATTTCCATCTGATGGCCTTTGTTTCCATCCATCGCAAATCAGTTAATACATGAATTACAAAAAAAATTATATTAATTCTGTTATTACACTGTGGCTTCGTGTGCTATATGTTGGACTTGTAATTGTACTGAAGATCAAGGTCACAGCAAACCCCATTAAAGTTTCCATTAAAACTGCTGACAGTAGTAACTGATACAACTTCATGAGGCAACATACTCCATATTTTAACTTATTTATTCACAAAAATAAATTTTTTTTCTTAGCTTATATTTACTTAGCTCAGGGAGCAATTTGTATCTATGTCCTTTAGTGTTGTATGAGATTTCTAGCATGTATTGATAGTCAGTGTTTGCTTTTTCACGGTGCAAATCTCCGATGATATTTGTTCTTTAGCATAACTCACAGCAGAGACTGGAGATTGTCTTGGTATCATATGCCATATATGTTGAATGAATTGTATTTTGTGTTAAAAGCTGAATGTATCTTAAAATTTTGATTTGTGATTTTTCCGTCTGTTTTCAATTGGTTAGCCGTGGAGCCAAGCCAAGACAGGTCTACAGTTGTGCTGATGCTGGTGGTGGCCCATATGATGTTGGCGATATGCCAGCGTCACAGTCAAACTACAGAGGAAGGCCAGTAGGAAGGCCAGTAGGTGGACCAGCAACGGGTCTGGACTGGAGACAGAACCACAGAGATTATGCTACTGCATATGCTAAGTACAGTCCGGTTGCTTTCTGCGGCCAAAATGCCACTGGCAGATTGGAACGTGGCGGTCCAAGTGGACAGAAGAAGGACTGGGTGCAAATAAAAGCTTCAAAGGATCGAGCATCAACACATGTTCAGCAGAAACCGATTTCCAGTTCACCAGCTGCAGCGAGTGCTCTGTCGCCAGCCATGCCGCAGTCTGCTTCAGTCAATTACAAAATGCTTCGTAGTATGTCTCTTTTTGATGGTTGATGTTCGTATTTTTATATTCTGTAGTTCTTCAAAAATCAGTGCAGGTTAATAGTGCACCAGTACCGTGTTTTTGGCATTTGGATTTGCTAACCAATGCTGGTTTTTAGTCAGTTATGTTGCTCAATGCTGCATATACTTAGTACTGAGAATGGGAATGGGCATTGGGCAGTGAATACAATGCCTAAGAATAATTCTTGTGTTTTCAGTTGCAGATTGGCAATTAAATGGGGAATATGGAAATATAATTTTTCATTTTTTTATATTTTGTTCTGTTATCATTATTCATAGTCCATGTAATAATACACAGCAGCTCATAAAATGCAGTGACACACTGAATAATGCCTGTGAGTAATTTGTAGAAATAATGCAGCATAACAGAGTAGATGCAAACATTTTTGTGTCATAAAAATTGCACCAATATTCCTGAGATGTACAGTAAAAAATTTTAGGAATCAGGTTTTTAGGGATGGCCAACAACTGATAGCATGGAATTTTTTATGCCTAGTGTAAAATCTCAGATACTCTACAGGGTGCGGCAAAAAATAGTCCCCTGAAGTTTTTTGCTGTTTTTTCAGCAACCGTTGAGCATTTTAATCTGAAATTTTACAGATTTATTTCTCGAATTGTTCTATGGCTAAATGCCAAACAAAATTTGATTCCATTGAAAAATGAAGAAGTTATAGACTTTTTAGCATGATTGCCTACTGATTTTTTAGCATTAAACAATGTTCAAGCTACAACACCAGTTCAATAACATCGCTGAAACAAGTCAAACAACGCTGTTAACTAATGATCAGATGCCAGATTTCCATTGTCACTGTGAATGTTCGAAGTGTCCACCGACAGCTCCAAGCTCCAACACAAGCCTTCAGTCACTTAATTTGAGAAGTCTTTCACTGTCTTGTCGATCGGTCCTTGTGATAGGTTGCCCCAGATAACCTGAGGTGATTCCTTGAGTTCAGCGATTGTTTTTGGCTTTGTTCTAAGCTTGCGGTAAGCCTCCAACATTGCACATCACACGTGATAGTCCACCGGGTTTGTATTGGGCGAATTTTGTGGCCATTGGTCTTTTGTGATGAAATCTGGACAGTTGGCCCACAGCCAGGTCTGTGCGCTGCGCGCTCTGTGTGATGATGTGCCGTCCTGCTGGAAGATGAATCCGATGGGCAGCCGGTGATTGCTTTAAAAGAACGATAATTTAGTGATAATTTATAAACATAATAAATTACTGTTTGTCAAAGCACTGTGACATCATCAGCAGTAACATGGTAACCGGTTTTTGAAAATTAAGTAGCATTTTTAGCTTAAACATTTTTAATGCTCAAAAATCAGTACGTGGTCATGTTTAGAAGCTTATAATTTTGTTGTTTTTTACAGAATCATATTTCACTTGGCAGTTAGATGTAGAACGTTTCCGTAAATAAAGCTGTAAAATTTCAAGTTAAAATTCCAAACGGTTACTGAAAAATTGGCGACAAACTTTAGGGGGCTACTTTTTTGTTGCACCTTGTATGTACATTGCACAGTCATTGTCTAAAAATGCAACTATGTGAATAGATTGCATATTATGTGCTGACGAAAATTTTTCAAGGTAGTGCAGCAACGGATTGAAGGATCAGTGATAGGTTTTAATTTTCAGCATGTTTTTGTGAATCTAAGAGTGAAAAGTTCTTAAAAACCAATCTACATTTGCTAAGTTTAGTGTGAGAATTAAAAATGGCAGATTTTTTCTGATAGTGTACTAAGGTAGCTAAGACTGGCAGTTTGTAGAGTGTGGTCTCGATGTCGGTGTTTCTAGGTGACACAGGTGGCAAAAATGAGCAAAGAAAACGGACAAGTCAGCAGGCACACGTAAGTTACTGCATCTGTTGTCACAAGCTTCAAATTTTGAATTTGTATTATATTTTTTGCTGTCTGTCTAGTTTTGCTTTGGTGTCTACAGAGGGTTGGCCTATTGCCATTTGTTTTAAGAATTTCTGGTGATATAGTAATTAAAATGTACGTATGTGTGATGAAATTAAATTTTTTAACTTGACTTTTACTGTTCTCATTGTGATGAGAATGTATTTCTGAAATGTTGTCTTATTTGTATTTGCAGGCTTATGATACATACTGGGATTCTGCTGCTGTGCAGCAGGGACTGAAAACTGGAATACTCGTTCAGGCCCGTCGATATATTTTATTATTTGTGTCATATTTATGTTTTATGTGTCATGTTTTGAGCATTTGAACATAGTGTTGTAACTTTTGTTACTGTTTTACATATTATTCTGTTTCAGTTTCATCAACTGAGATACTTGTAAGAGATGTATTGGGAAACGATCAAAATAATATCTCCATAAATTTTAACTTAGTTTATAATTAATATCTTACTGGCCTAATAATAAAACACTCAGAAAGTTTAAAGCGCCTGAAACTTACAGTTTTCTTAGCTTTTGATGTTTAGTAACATGTTTTCAAGTGCTCAGGTTTAATTTAATGTTTTAAGTTTCTTGTGTTTTTCTGTACTGAATGTATTCTTAAGTGCTCTGTGATAATGATGCTAATGATACTTTTCTTCTCTGTTGAAAATGTATTGTATAACAATATTTGCATCTTTGTGTACAATTAGGGTGCGTTGCACCAACATTGTTTATGATCTCGGTTCAGCTGAACTTAGATCAAAAGTTGAACCAAGTTCACGCTGAATTACATTGCACCAAGTTGAACTTGGATCAGCTGATCCCGTTCAGTTGAACGGCTGTGGTTATACCATGGACGACTGTGATTGGTCAACCGCACTCAGCCTACGGGCCAACTACAGTGACGTCACAGTCACACGCAGTGCTTACGAAACAGTCCAGTGCAGATTGGCCGTAATTTGCTCGAATTTTAAGCTTCCCTGAAGTTATCACACAATTTTCGCATCAACACTGTTGCATGATAAAGTTCTGAAGATACACATTTTGTGTTCCAATAGATATTTGTTAATTATTCTACCTCCATTGTCAAGATAATACGTTTACTGTAGGTACAGCATAGCAACGATGCAACGGCTCTCTAGAATGCTGTTTGTTTATCCATTAATTAATTTATCCAACAAAAAGACCACAGAAAACAGATATAGCACAAATGTAACATATCTAGATCACAAGTATAATTGAATTTAACGTCTTATAAATCGATACAAATGAGTTTTTGTTGCTGTGGTTAGAGTTCGATCATTTGGTTAATATAGCAACGAGTCATCGAAACGAAAAATTTGATTTTTTCGTCTATGTGTTAATTTATCGAGTACAGAGAAAACGAATACAGTAGAAATCTAACATATCCAGATCATCAGTATAATTGCACTAAAAGTCTTATAATTCGATACGAGGAAGTTTTTTGGACAGGATAAGATTTGAATCTGATGATTTTTTGCAGCAGTAGTATCCCGGAGAACATTCATTGCCTAATGCGCATGCGTAACCATGAGTTGAACCGAGATCAAAATTTGATCGGTGGTTAGATGGCAGTTCAAAATTGAACGGAGGTCAATGCTTGAACCGCCTTGGTGCAACGTAATTTATGGCTGAACTAGGTTCAAATTCAGATTTGACCCGGGTTCAAAGTTGAACGATGTTGGTGCAACGTACCCTTAATGTTGATCTTTTTTTATAACTGTTGACTGTTATTGCAGGGACCATTGCGAATTAATCCTAAAAACTATAAAGATGCTTATGTTCCTCACCCGGTATTTTTTTGTGACTTGTTTTCTATAATTTAATTGCATTTCTTTAAAAATTGATAATTAGTGTGCAATTTAGAGTATTTTTGTTTAATATAGTTGTTCAGTCTCAGACAGTATATACATTTTTTAGCTTGCAGTAGTCTCAGTTGATTAAAATACATTTGCTTGCTTGGAAAGCAAGTATGTCATTACTTTACTTTTGCAGTTGAAATCTGTTTGGTGAAAATGAACAATTAATATTGCATTGTAGGACAATAATTCTGACATTTATGTCAGTGGTTTGAAAGACCGCAATCGTGCACTTAATGGAGACATCGTTGTTGTTTCTATTTTTCCTCGTAAAGAATGGAAGGTAGCGTAACTCATGTCATGTTTGTCCAAGATTGTGTATTAGTGATATATCACACTTCTTAAGTTGTAGTTATTTTAGTATGTTTATGCATAATTAATGAGCAGCTTAGTGTGATTAATTTTTATACAAGAAGTGGTGCAAGCTTGTAGTTCACCGTGTTATATTTAAAATGAACTAGCATCGCAACTGCAATTTATCGAGAAATTTTACTAGTATTTTATTATCTGTGATACTGCATCCATGCATGTACAAATTACTGTCCAAATTTGTTTCACAAAAGGCCGTACATATCGTATTACGCTTTGTACACATTTTTGTAATTTATCTGTCTGGGCGGCAGGTTAGGCTGTGGTTTTCAAAAATATCTCTATGTTTTACAGGACGGATGTCTGTTTCACCAAATCAGCTGAGCATGGAATATTATTGTCATGCATGTAATTAAATTTTTTATTCTTTGTTTTAACAGTGCTGCAATGATAAACTGTGCATTTGCATATTGTTGAGTTACTCATATGCACGGTGGTTCTTTACCTTAAATTATACAGAATTAGCATTTTGCTTTTTCTACAGTCGCATTAAGCTGTAAATAATTCTGCTGTTATTTTTCTTATTATTAGTTATTGTCATCAATCTTCTTTTTGTTGCTGTTGGAGAAAATACACCTCATAGGTTAACTTTTTACTGATGCACTGTTAGGCATGTGTGGATATCAGCAGTTTGAGACTGTGCTTTGTAGGTAGAACTATCAAGCCTCAATGAGCTGGAGCTTAGCAACTGTATGGCAGTTAATCAGTCCGGCAGCAAGACTGGCTGTAGCCAGGCCGACGTCACTAACCACGGACCCCAGACTGATGTCACTTCGCCATGTCCTTCTTTCGCTCAAGAACAGTTAGAACCATCTGTTACAGACTGTGCCGATGGAGCATTGGAAGAACAGGTACAGGCTTTGGAGATTGTCGGAGCCAATGTTCCTGCTAATGATTTGATGATCGCTGCCAATACACCAGCTGCTAGCTTGACATCGTCGCCGTGTCCTGTGTCAGACGATGCTTCATCTGTTCTCTCGTTATCGCATGCTTTGTGCTTAGTCCCAGAGCCTTCTGCTGCTGTGCATTTAGACAGTCCGGCAGCACACTCGCAGTGTACACCGGTGCTGGCGAGTGCTGACTTACAGAAGCCGGTGTCATCTCGTAGAAAGTCGAAAAATAAGTCGTCGTCAAAGAAGACCGGTGCGACGCCACCATCTGGCAGCAATACAAACCAGTGTATGTACTGTTTGTTATGTCATTAGCCTTGAGACTTGGAGCAGACAGCACAGTCATTATTGTATTATTTCTTTGTTTATGCGGCGTCCAGATGATTTCACTGGCACACTGGTTGCAGTGGTGGTCTACAGTTAGTGTGCTGGACTGCCACTTTTAAGGCTCCAGTTTGAATCCAGGCCAGGGCAGAAAATTGTGGAAATTTGCATCCCGGGCATGTCCAGCCCACTGAGCTGTTATAGGTAGGCTGGGTGTTCACTTGGTCGAAGGTAAGATGGTGAAGGGAAGATTGGCCAGCGCCCTCAATGCCACGGATGCATGACATGGAACTGGGAACACCTTGTTCGAGTGCTGAATCCATGGCTTCTTTACCTGTACCTTATTTTACTGCTCATGTAATTAGTTGGCAAAGCTCTGATAGCATGCATCTTACAGTCATCTGCATTGCTTATTTTCAAGTCATTTGATGACCATTTGTTAACACAGATGATTGAAACTGTTTCTAAAATGATTGTTACATGTACAAGGTTTCCTGTAAGGTATATTAATCAAGTTAAAATGTTAATTATAAATGAACAATGATTAGTATAATTTAGTAAATATTTTATTAAACTTTAACTAAGCACATGATACTCTATAACTATCTAAACCAAAACTGTCTGGTCCGTCCGGCTGTCCGCGTCCGATCCTCACGACGTTCATGCAGCAGTCAGTGTGGCTGGTGGCCACGCCTCTCGCTAGGCCGCCAGCCAATCCATGCACATGTAATTTTTGGCTTGCTCAGTTCAAGTGCATTGTTAATACATGACAGTTGCGAAAATTTTTATCAGGTTAGCTGCTAAATTTTTGCATTTGTCATTTTTCAGGAGATTTTTAATTGCTTTTTTTATCATGCCATTTGCTCCAAAGAAAGTGAAGACAATAATTCTGAAATGATAATTTATATTAATTTGTGGTGGTTTGCCGCAATTAAGCGTAGAAACACGTGGGTGAAATCGTGATACAGTTCGTTGTGATATGTGATGAGCTGTATCAGTGTTTATTGTGAGTATTGTGACTGTGAAACAGCAGCTGCAGCGTCTGCAGCTGGACACACCAGTTCAGCACAGAAGCAGCAAACATCGGCAAGACACGTAACGCTGCAGCAGATTGAGAAAATGACTGATCGCAGTGCAGCCGTTAGACAACCGTTCAGAGACGAGTCTATGGAGAGCCCAGTGAACAACCTTCTGCTACGCACTGGCAAGGTCATATCATCTGCAGAATTTTTATTTTCATAGCACCTCAGATTTTGTGGCTTGTTGTCACCATTCTGTGCCCTGTAACATTGCTTGCTTTTGTTGTTGTACATACAGCTTTTTTTCTTTATTCTTTACTATCAAATTTCATTATTTTCCACGTTTTGATACTATTACTTATCACATATATCAAATGTGCATGAAGCACATAGGTTTATGGTAAAACAGAAGTGAAAGTCTAAGGTTTATATAATATAGCAGCACCAAAACATTGTTTTTTTTTTGCTATTTGTGTTATTTTATTTGTTTTGGGGAGGTGATTTTTACTTCCATTGAGGACAATCATTATTTTGGAACATGTTACACAGTATAATAATATTACAGTGCACTGCAGTGTACTGTGTTTACAGGTATTGTTTCGATTGTGAGTTAAGTGTCATTGTCATTTTGCTAGGTGGTGTACATTGTGGAGAGAAAGCACAGTCGTGCTGCATCGGGTAACATCAGACTAATGGCCGATAATAGCAGCGAGGCTGCGCTGTTTGCACCAGTTGATCACCGACTGCCTCGACTCATCATACCAATGACCGACTGTCCTCAAGGTGACTTTGTTATGCTTCTCTGTGTCGGACAAGTTTTCTTTATAAAGTTTTGTTATCATTATTTTAATAATTTACTGTTTCAAAGATTTTCCCTTTACTGCTTTTGATGCTGTTGATTTGGTAACAGAAAGGGTGTACTAACCTATAAAAACTTTTCCAGCGCTGCATGACGTGAGACAGGCCCGTCGAGAGGGTGGAGTAGGGGGGGTAAGTTATTCCGGGTCCTGCAACGTTTGGGGGCCCCACCGTCGCTAAAAAAATTATAAAGTACACCATAATGTAACCATATAAAAAATTTTTAAAAATTTTTTCCCAGAGGGGCATGCAAGAATGTTTGGGGCCCCACGAGAATGTTTCCCCGGGCCCTGCTATGGCTCTTGTCATGAGACGTTGCATTCTGTAGTTTGCCTTTCAAATCCTGTGTTTCGTAAGTATTTTAACTTACTGTTGGCTGGCTGACTGAGTGTGAGACATGTACGCTTAACTCTGTTTGGGTCTTGAACTGAACTTGCACTGGGACAAATGCACGTCCATTATTCTAGCATTATGCCGCTATTGCTACCATGCCACTCTTCCGTCTGTGTCTACACTCTTCTTTATTTTCCAATTTATTTGTTTCTTACACTCATACTAACTGCAGTTTGCGAATTCACAGATGTAGTATCGTTACATGAAACTATTACTGATATGTGCATGTAATGCATGTTTATGTGCAGGGTTTATGCAGCGTCCGGATGATTTCACAAATACACTGTTTGTGGCTCGAATTACAGACTGGACTGAGAGCATGCAGATGCCAAAAGGGTTGGTGGTTTTTGTTGTCGATGTTAGTTATTATATGCCTGTAAGCGCGATACTGTAGTGGTAATGAAATGGTTTTTAACGTTGTGCATTTTACTGTTATTGATAGATAGTGATAAAAACAACGATCACAGTAGTTTGGCAAAAGATGGAATGCTGGATTGTATTTGCCAGGTGGCAGCAGATCTAACACAATGAGTTGGGCTTGCAGTTTTCCGCTGTAAATTTTGCCAAATTCCGCAGGCCAGTTCGCAAAATTCTGCGGCTCACCAAGGGGCAAAATTGTCCGAATTCCGCGGCTTACCGCAGTTTTCTGTTTGTGCATAAACTAAACTTTATTGTGTTTAGAAAAACTTCAGTTTTTGGATGCTGGCATGACACTCAATTATGCTAGCAACATACAAAGGAAATTATCGATTTTTTTCTTTTCAAAAGTGCAATTTGTCAATTAGTCGCATTGTGTTAATTTACAATTGTGCTGTATACGATGGCAATTATTAGTAGGGACATGGTTTTAGGCAGTTCAGTTTGATTTTTCTTCGTCATGTAGTTAGTTTAAAACTGACGATCGTACTAATCATAGGTCATTTCTTAACTTCTGTAAAATTCCACAAAATTTGGCGGCAAAAGCAAAATTCTATGGAAAAGGGCAAATTCCATGGCTCGGCTCAAAATTCCACGACCCGCGGAAAACTGTGGGCCGTAACAGTAGGTGTCATTGCACCTCACAACGGTACTTGCCAAATAGCATCTAAATTCGTCGAACAGTTTAAGCAGGGAGCATGAATGTAAACAGATGACAAGCAGACAGACCGCACGATGGAGAAATGTGTAGGATCATTCGAAATTGCTAGCACTACAAGAAGCGATTCTGCATAACAACATTTGTGATGGCATTTTGTTTTATTGTTTAAAATATGTTTTCAGTTTCACTAAAACATTTGTAACATTATTTTTATCTGTAGTTTGCAGGTCATGTTGGTGCTATTTAAGTCAGGTCGAGGAGAAGTTTAGTGTGATGACTTTTTACGCACAACAGCAGCTACTGCTGTAGTGCGTCTTAGCCATCCCAATTCTGTCTGTTCGTCCATCTGTCTGTCCGTCCGTCCGTCACACGGGTGGATCAGTCAAAAAAGGTGCAAGCTAGGATCACCAAATTTTCACCTGTGTGGAAGACTCTAGTTTCAGGATCAGCAAAGCTTTTCCATAAATTTGACGGGTCACCCCAAGCGATTGCACTAAATGATAGAGGGGTAGGGAAAATCAGCGATTTCCAGCTGATAGGGCATTGGTTGAGCGAGACAAGTCATGCCCTGTGGTGAGTACGAGTAAAACACTCCAGATAATTAACCGCCAGTCATCTGGTGCCCTCTGGTGACTGTAAATTGTGTTTTACTGGGCTTTTAAACATGCACCGCTGTTGCACATTCTTCTTTGCATTAGCTGGGCTTTTCTTGTAAGGGCTGTCCTGAAGTGATTTTCTTGCTGAGGCAGGACTTTGCCTTGCAGTTTACCTAATAGCACATTGGAACCATTCTAACACTGTTAAAGGTTAAGTATTAGAATTTCCGAGCTACAGAGCATTACTTGCCATATGGGATTTCACAGTGTTACCTGTTGTATGACACAGGTGAACATGCTCAACTTTAATCCCAGACAGGGAGACTGATTTAACTACTCCAGAGGGATAGAAGGCTGAGTTGATCTGCTGTATTGTTTACTACCAATAGTTGAGGTGAACGTAATTCAATGCATTAAGTGAACGTATGTGATTGTATGCACTGGTGGAACAGGCGTTTGCTGCGTAGTCTGGGTGAGGCCGGTGAAATTGAACCTGAGACCGACGGCATGCTTATCGAATATAACATTGATACCTCCGACTTCTCTGATGAGGTATTTTCTCATTTTTACGCGCGAATGCAACTACTGCTTTAGCGCGTCTTAGCCGTCACAGTTCTGTCTGTCCGTCCGTCCATCTGTCACACGTTTGGATCAGTCAAAAACAGTGCAAGCTAGGTCACCAAATCTTCACCGTCGGCTGCCTAGAAGACTAGTTTCAGGATCCATACAGCTATACCATAAATTTGGAAAGGGTCAGCCTGAGCAGGGGGGTAGAGAAAATTGGTGATTTTTAGCTAATAAGTCGCCATACCTCAGAAACGGTGCAAGATAGGGCTTAGGTTACTATTAATCACTATATAGGAAGTCGTAAACTGGCTCTCAATTGGCATCGAAATCAATGACCTTGCATGACCTTGAACATTAAAATAGGGATTTTGTGGTTATTTTTTGGCGATTTTGGGCTGCGTGACACATTTCAAGAGCGAATTGTGCCAAAAGTCATTATTTTTCTGTTGTTGGATAGTTTTTCGTGAAAATGGTTGCAGATCATCATGGGCATGCTAGTGGCGAACTTTTCAGTCATATCAACATCAATCACTTTGAAAGACTCTGAACTTTTAAAATAAGAGGGTTTTTTATTAATTTTTGCGATCTTCGGTTACAGAGCATACTCCAAGAATGAATTGCGATGAAATGGCTGGAGATAGACTGACAGTTTGCGAACAGGAACTGCTATAGGCTTTCGCGCATCTCGTGAGCATTAGCTCAGATTTATTGCTATAATTATTATAACTAAAATAACGTTTTTGTTTATATGTTTATACTGCTCAGCAAATGATATTGCAGCATAAAGTACAGCAATTTAAGGTTACTTTAACTGAATACTTTCATCACTTGCAGGGTAATGTTGGTTTGACAAGTTGAGTGCAACTTTTTTTAAAGTTTAAAGATATGATACAAAAAATGTCTGGTTGTTCACTTTATTTCAATATTTGTAGCATGCACAGATTTATAAACGGCCATATTCAGAGCTACAGGGACACTGGAGATTAGAGGAGGACTGAAAGAGAAAGAAAAACTGCTATTAATAAATGTCTTTATACGAGTACTAGTACTATTGATATTTATATAGTGCCAATATGCGGAGATACAGAGGTGCTGGACGACAGTCAGTCAGGTGGTAATGCCTTTAGCCATTCTTTATATTATGGCTGGCTTATATTATAAATTTTTGTTTGTGGTTATTTTCAGGACTTGTTCGTTGATTTTGTGTTACCAGGTGCTGAGCTGTCTGCCGCAGGATTTGCCCTGGTCAATTCCCGACCAAGAGTTTGAGTATCGACGTGACTTGAGGTCACAGTGTATCTTCACGATTGACCCGAGCACAGCGAGAGACCTTGATGATGCTGTCTCCTGTGAAGACCTTGGAGATGGTCCGTCTTGTTGCTAAATGCTTCTTTTTACATCAGCTATGACAACTAAGTTTTCTGTAGCACATTTTGCAGTAGTTGTCGGCAGCACTCAGTGGTTAACTAGACCGAAGTGTACAAAAAAATAGAGTGAAAATACATCTTTGAATGTGTTCAGAAATGAAGCATAGGTGTTAAAGCTGGATTGCATAACGATGGGATATAACTGCAGATGCTTTATTGCTGTTAGTAAACGTCACCATTTTTCAGTTCCATTCTGTTTTCAATCTACAGTGACTTACACTTTCCAACTGCAGAACGTTAGACTGCTTTACAAGTAGTTTTCATAGATGCTTGTATAGTATACTGTTTTAATTTTAAAAATGTATATTATAAGTTTCAGTAAATCAGAATTTTGTTGCGCTAATTTTCCAGTTGCTTGTAACGTAAATGCTTTACAAGATATGTTTTTTCCGCTTTGCACTGCTACATTGTAACATGTGACTGTTAGACTAGGTGCAGTCATGTGATTCATTACTTCATCATCTGTGATCGTGTTTCTAGGTTTGTTTGAAGTCGGCGTTCACATAGCGGACGTGTCGTACTTTGTCAAGCCTGACACAGCGCTTGACGAAGTGGCTGCAAGTCGTACGACTAGCGTCTACCTTGTGCAGAAAGTATGTTGCAGACAGCTGCAAACACGTTTATGTGTTTATTTACTGTATATGTTTTGACTTTTTTGGTAACCTAGTTCATCTTTCTAAAAGTATGCAGTGTACGTGTTGTTTTCATTGATGATGACAAGTTGTCATCAGTAGGGCCCACAGTTTTCTACGGGCCGCAGAATTTCAAGCCGAGCTGCAGAATTTGCCTTTTTCTTGCAAAATTTTTTATTGCGAAATTTTTTATTGCCGTGAAATTTCGCAGAATTTTACAGAAATTAATAAATGGTCGATGATTAGAACGACCGTCGGCTTGATAACGTAATTAAACTAACTATAGCGCAGAGAAAAATCAAACTGAACTGCCTAAAACTGCGTCTCTGCTAATAATTACCATCGTATACGGCACAGTCGTAAACAAACACAATGTGACTAATTGACAAATTGCACTATCGAAAAGAAAAAAAGATCGATAATTTCCTTTGTATGTTGTTAGCATAACTGAGCGCCATGCCAGCATCCAAAAACTGAAGTTTTTTTAACAAAATAAAGCTTAGTTAAGGCACAAACGGAAGGCCATGGTATACTGTGGAATGTAGACAATCTTGCCGTGGTAAGCCGCAGAATTTTGTGAACTGGTCCATGGAATTTGGTTAAATTTTTAGCAGAAAACTGTGGGCTCTAGTCATCAGCAACTGCATGTTTCCATATACACCTAATTTATTTTTTTTAATTTCAACGTAAATGAACATTCTGTTTATTAGTCCGCCCGAAAACGATAGTTTTCAGAAAGACTTATGTTTTAGCCCAGATGTTTATTTTTTTTCCGAGCGCGAGATCTCCGAGATGCATTGGCCGACTGGCTTGAAATTTTGCACGATGGTCAGTACTAGGTTGAATTTTACAATGCCGGTCCAAAATTTTGGGGGTGCACCCCAAAAAAATTTCGGGGGCGAAAAACATGCAAGATTTGGCCCGATTTCGGACGACTTCGAAGTTCGGCGGCGAATATCTCCGAAAAGGATGAAGATATTCAAAATTGGATAGTCATTCCGTGTATGGCGATTCCTCCTGCGTTAGGCGAAACAAGTACGGTGAAGTTTGGTCCAGTGACCTTGGAGATTTAGAT
>Ga0209367_1006154_pt1 | contig 16632 bp, 10 predicted proteins | sample WorMetLIZISLAND2_FD_187412 | JGI IMG/M metagenome (GOLD analysis project Ga0209367, IMG submission 187412) | Marine gutless worms symbiont microbial communities from Max Planck institute for Marine Microbiology, Germany - Olavius geniculatus... ... | reverse complement strand
GTGTGAAGGTTGATAAATTTGCTTTTATTCTATTTTAAATTTCATTGGCTAGTTTATTTTATTTTATGTGCATGTATATCTTTATTGACTTGAACATTTTTCTGTCAGTCTATCTATATGTCTGCCTGCCTGTCTATTTGTCTGTCATTTAATTTGTACTACCTGAGTGGTGAATAAACGTATATATATAAATGTCTTTGGTTTATTTAAACAATTGCGCACAACATATTCGTTTTCGGGTAGAGTGGAGTTTACTGGGCGCCATAGGAATACATTGCGCCTATTATTTCACATATATACCGTATAACTACCAATAGGGTTAGGGTTAGGATTAGGGTTTAGGGTTAGGTGTAGGGTTAGGGTTTAGAGTTAGGTATAGGTGTATTCATATGGCGCCCAGTAAACTCCATTCGTCCCTCGTTTTCTATCACTTGTTTAAAGAATCATCAACAAGAAGTTTTTGAAACACTCTTGACTTGAACGGAAAAGATGTTTTTGCTTTTTTCCCCAGTGGCTATGGGAAAAGCCTTATGTACATCTTATAGTGCAGCGGCGAATCTGGACAAAAAATTTGAGCTAATGCTCACGAGACGCGCGAAAGCCTATAGCAGTTCCTCTTCGCAAACTGTCAGTCTGTCTCCAGCCTTTTCGTTGCAGTTTATTCTTAGATTTTGTGCTGCAGCAGATCGCAAAAATTAATAATAAACAGCATGTCCGTACCTATTTGCAATCGTTTTCACCAGATAATTGCGGTAAAATAACCACTTTTCAGGGGGTAGCCGTATTTGACGCCCGCCTGCGGGCTCCACGAATCTAGGGGATCGGGACTTAAACTGCTGAAATGTACGTTTAATGCTGAAAATTTCATACGCAACGCAAGTTGTCTTGGTCTAACTCCAGCCATTTCGTCGCAATTCAGTGTTGAAATGTGCGCAACATCCAAAAATTGCGAAAAATTCACTAAAAACCTCTTTTTGAGGGGTTCAATGTCATTCAAGGTCATCCAAGGTCATCCAAAAAGCCTGTCACCAGTGCTTGTTATGATAAGCAGCATGTATGTACCTATCTGCAACTTTTTTCACGCTACACGAGATAATTGCGGTAAAATAACCACTTTTTAGGGGGGTAGCTGTCTTTGACGCCCGCAGGCGCTGCTAAAATCTACGTTGAATGCTGAAAATTTCATACGCAGGTTGTCTTGGTCTATCTCCAGCCATTTCGTCGCAATTCAGTGTTGAAATGTGCGCTGCATCCAAAAATTGCGAAAAAATTTGCTAAAAACCTCTTTTTGAGGGGTTCAAGGTCGTTCAAGGTTATTGATGTTGAGAAATCCAAAACGCCTCTCATCAGTGCTTGTTATGATAAGCGGCATGTATGGACCTATCTGCAACCGTTTTCACATTATTCGAGCCAATAACGGCAAAATGACGTCTTTTTAAAAAGGGTACCCCTATTTGACGCCCTCGTTCGAGGGGAACCCCTGCACCCAGTGGCACGAAATTTTGTCACGATAGAGACCTTGGGGCAGCCCACAGTGAAGATTTCGTGATCCTAGCTTGCACCGTTTTGATACAGCTCACGAGTGTGACAGACGGACGGACGCCCAGACGATGGCTAAGACGCGCGAAGCATTCTGCTTTCGCGCGTAAAAAAGGCTTTATTTTAAGAGTAACCCTTCCCCACAATAGAACAAGTTGTAACCACATTTTGTATTGAAGGCACGTGTATATATAGTGGTATAGAGGTTCAGAAAAGGATGGTTGTGAAATTTTATTTTGGTTGCATCTACATTTTACTATCCGGTTTTCATGTCAAACCCTAGCGTCCGCTAAGGCAAAATCTCCAATGCATACGTGCTTGGTATAGCGGTCCTAACTCGTCATAATAGAACGCTTTTTCTACTGTAAATGGTAATTTTATTTTTACGGTCATAATTTATACAAATTTGTCGAAATTAAGGCAAAATTTTGTTGAATTTTTATACTTTCACGATATTTTTTCTCGCTATAAATGCAAAATATAGTGCATATCAAAAGGCCAACTATTTTTATGAAGTCTCAAGCAAGGGTGTGCCTTTTTAGGGTTAAAAATTAAAATTTGCTTTTTAATCTATTTATTCGTAAAATTCGAAAAATTACAATGGCGCCTAGGGGAAAATTTAAAAAAAATATTTGAACTGTCATAACTTCGGTTATGTGCAAGACAGAATCGTAATTTTTGGTTCTATGGTATGGTTTTCTGGGACGAGCTATCTAATGGTGTCATTTATGTTTACCCCCGGTCGACCTCTGTTGCCATGGCAACGAAATTTGGGACAGGGCCGGATTTAGCTGGTGGGAGGCCTGGGGCCCAGCCTGGGCCCAGTGGCGTATTTGGGATTTCAAAAAGGGATTGGCTATTGAGTTACAGGGTTTTAAAAATTGAGGGGTTTGGTGGGAGACCCCCTGTTGATGGGAGGCCTGGGGCCCGGGGCCCCCCGCCCCCCCTAAATCCGGCCCTGTTTTTGGACAAAATAACGATATTTTGCTGAATAGGCCGTTGCTATAGGGAATCTCACTCTATAGCAACCGTTGCTAAGTGATAAATACACCGTTGGATACCTTGTAATTAGTGACTTACGAACAGTTTATGATAGCCATAATATTTGACACATTTAGACATTTAATATCTTTGTTATAGGCACACTAAGCTCGTTGCTAAGGATTTTCGATTGTCATGGCGACAAACGGCTGGTGAGCACCCTGTATCCCAAATTTTTTCCTGTTAACATATTTTTTTTCCAAAGTTTAGCCCCTGGAGTACAATAAAATATGCATGAAGTTGAATCCCAGAGGGGGTGCATGGTAACCCCTATCAGCCCCCCGACTAACAGGAAGTTAGTTCTATACAAACTTCGACAATCAGTTTCACTATCGCGTCAAGCCTCGTCACGGCTGGGAAGGCCGAAATTTCGACCCCCACAGCTCCCACATTTTTCAACAAATCTTAATGAAACTTGAAAGCAAGAAAAATATCCGGGATACGACCCCACATGCAAAACTTGGTTGATGTGGGACGACGGGAAGGGGTCTGCGTAGAGAGGGCATTTTCCGTTACTTTTTGTGTTCTATCCTTTTTTTGTATTCTTGCTCACGCCCACAGGTCACACCAGAAGACCGATCACGACCGTTTATGGCCCAAAACGCGTGTTTCCGGGTAAGGTAGGGCCTTTTGGGGGTCTCTATGATAAAAATAATATCTGGGTGTCAAAACTCCCCAAAAACATGATTTTGGGGGCCTGAATAGGCATTTTAAGCCAAATTTGTGAAATTTTTGAATCACGATATAACGAAAAGTACACACACGATCAACAAGAAATTTGAAGGGGAATTTCAAGTGTACAAATGGACTTCGGGGTTGGTAGAGCATTACAAAATTATAATTCAAGATGGCGGCAGTCGCCATCTTGGATTTTTGCACAAACATAAATAACTCAGTCGCCGATTGACGTAGATGGATGAAATTTTGCAGTAATGTAGACGGCTGCCACCGGAAATAGACCATTTGACCAAAATGGACAAAAATGATAAATTCAAGATGGCGGCGGTCGCCATTTTGAATTTCGTTCATCTCTCATAACTTGTTTAATACTACACATATTTGCACGAAATTTGGCACGTGTATTACGTTGAAGGTCCTACATACAAGAATACCAAAATATTGAACAAAAATAAAATCCAACATGGCGGCGGCCGCCATCTTGGATTTTTGCACAAACAGCAATAAATTAGCCGCCGATTGACGTAGATGAATGAAATTTTGCAGTAATGTAGACAGCTGCCGCCGGAAATAGACCATTTAACCAAAATGAACAAAAATAATAAATTCAAGATGGCGCCGGCAGCCATTTTGACTTTCATCTATCACTCATGAGTCGTTCACTATTGCACATATTTGCTCGAAATTTGGCAATTGCATTACGTTTGAGATCCTACGTACATGCATGCCAAAATATTGAACAAAAATAAAATCCAAATGGCGGCAGCATCTTGGATTTTTGCTCAAACAGCAAAAATTCACCGCCAATTGACATAGATTAATGAAATTTTGCTGTAATGTTGTCGACTGCTACCAGAAGTAGATCGTGTGACCAAAATCGACAAATATAATAAATTCAAGATGGCGGCGGCCGCCATTTTGAATTCCGTTTATCGCTCATAACTTAGTTGCTATTGCACGTACTTGCATATGGCTCGCATATACCATATAAAATCAACAAAAATGAAATTTAACATGGCGACGGCCACCATTTTGTATTTCAACACAAAGCATAACAAATCAGCTGTCGACTGAAAAAAGTTAATAAAAGTTTGCAAGAATGTGGTTAGTTGCTACTGGAAATAAATCATGTGACCAGAATGGAGGAAAGTGGTAAATTCAAAATGACGGTGGTCACCTTTTTAAATGTCGTTCATCACTTATAACTGCTTTTTCACCCATCTGCATGAAATTTGGTATGTAACTAAATTTGTGGTCCCACATACAGGCTTGCCATTATGTTAAACAAATAACAAAATCCAAGATGCTGGAGGCAGCAGTAGTAGTAGTTGTTGTTGTTGCTGTGTACAAAGTAACTGTTCAGTGACCTTTCAAACTTTAATAAAACCGCAAATATTATATATAAAAAACTGCAAGCAATTCATTTAATGTTGTACAAGCGCTGATGTAAAACGGCAAAAATCAAAAAGTATAAGTGCGAACTAATGTATTAGCTTAGACATTTAATCTGTTCTCAGTAGCCAGATATAAACGTCTAAGCTAATGCATAATGTTCGTGCTTATACTTTTTGATTTTTGTCGTTTTACATCAGCGCTTATACAACATTAAATGAATTGCTTGCAGTTTTTTAATATATAATATCAAGACGAAGAGAAAAGAAACAGATAATAAAACAGACATTCACTATCTCACCAAAGAAAGTCAGACAAAGAATTAAACCATCGATCTTAACAAAGGCAAAGGTTCGACCTATCGACGCTTCCTGTCGCACAACGTATGGACAGATGGTCACTACAGACAGAACGCTCAAAACGGTCTAATAATTTAACGTTCGAACAGCAGAAAGTAGGACTCGAGTGTGCATGAAATATTTCATTCATCAGAGTTAAATTTTTTTTGCATCACTCAACACTTAATTTACCCTTGAAGTGCACATGGCAGGGGAAAATCGCAAAAAAACACTTGAACTCCCAATTTTGGGGGTTCAAGGTCATTTAAGATCATCGATATTTTACCTCTGAAAAGCTTTTCACCGATGCTTGTTATGATATGCAGCATGTCTATGCCTATCTGCAACTGTTTTCACGCTAGACGAGCTAATGTCTGTAAAACAATGACTTTTTAGAAAAGTACACCTTTTTGACGCTCGCATGCGCAGGCCTCTTTGAACCTAGGGGGTCAGAACTTAGTCTATTAAAAACTACGTTTGATGCTGAAAATTTCATACACAGGTTGCCTTGGTCTATCTCCAGCCATTTCAGTGCAATTCACTATTGAAATGTGTGTTGCAGCGCAAAATCGCGAAAAATTCACTAAAACCCTTATTTTGGGAGTTCAAGGTCGTTCAAGGTCATCGATATTGTTACGCCTAAAAGCCTTGTCACAAATGCAACTGTTTTCACGCTGGGCGAGCCAATAACAGTAAAATACAAGCTTTTTAGAGGAGGTACCCCTCTGTGACGCCCTCGTTCGAGGGAAACTCCCTCACCCGGAGCACAAAATTTTGTCACGAACAACTAGAGTCCTTGGGGCAGCCCACAGTGAAGATTGTGTGATCCCAGCTTGCACCATTTTGATAGGGCTCAAGAGTGTGACAGATAGACAGACAGACGGACGCCCTGCAGGCCATGGCTAAGACGCGCGAAGCATTCTGCTGTCGTGCGTAAAAATACAGTTTTAACAAATTTTGTAATCCCGGGGTTTGGAAACTACCAATCCAGAGATTTTGGGTAGTCAAAAACGGCCGGGATCCTGAAATTTAGGATCCCAGGATTGCAAACACTAGCCAAGACCCCAATACACCATACGGTCACCCATGTCTAGTCATAATGTTGATGTAGGTTGCACGGTTTTGCCTTGTAGGCGGGCCAGCGGCAGATGGGACAGCAGTGGTTGTCACGGCCCAGCCATCCCATGATGCACTGCTGGTGGAACGAGTGTCCGCAGGGTAGTCCACACAGCAGCGCGCCGTAGCGGTAGTTTTCCAGGCAGATCGAACAGTCCGTCATCACAATTATTCCAGCTGGAAGTCCCCCACTGGAGCCGAAGTCTTCATCCGAACAGGACACGTTCTGCGAAAGACGGTGGTGGTCCAACTTGTCAGACAGGGTACCAGATGGGTTTCGGTTGGATCGATGTGCACGGTGTTGCGGGGAAGAGGTGCTGTTAGATCCGTGTAAACTTTGACCTTTGGACGAGGACCCATAAAATCCGCACGGATGTTCACCATGGGAATAAGATGGGGACCCATCAGATCTACGCGCATGCTCGCCATGGAAAGGGGTTCTGCGAGATCCATGTGAACTCTGGCTGCGGGATGAGGACTGCTCAGATCTACATGCAGACTGGCCGTAGAATGAGGGCCTGTTAGATCCATGTAGAACGTGCCCTGAAGATGAGTTCCCATCAGATCTATCACTAGGATCAGACACCTGATTACCATCACCTGTACCGCCACCACCAAGACCACACATGCAACGGTAGTTGCCGTCCATCAGGTACTTGGCACACGCTGACTCAGACTCAAGCCGCTCCTGTTCCAGTTCTTGCTCGGATCTGCGCGGTAGTGCAGCGGCAGACTGGAGGGCTCGGCAGCGCTCGCAGACAAACAGCAGTGGGCGCTGCTGACCAAACCACGGCGTCCAATTCGCATCCAATGCCCCCGATGTGTCACCTTGACAATCCTCCGATGTTGCTGCTTCCCCCGCTGTACCATCGTCGTGATCTCGAGATGACTCGGGGTCACTTCCGACGTCCGAATCAACGCGGCAAGGACCCCGATGTCTCCATACCGGCAGGTTGTGTATATACTGTGAAGAGATGATGGGCTGCAACCACAGATTAGGTACAGCCAGGCGTTCTATCAAGAGTTCCATGCCGACCTCTGCCCCCGAGGTACCAGTGCCATGGGGGTGGCTGGACCAAGAACGGTGAGGGGGCACCTGCAGAACTGTGCTTAGGTATGACTCCCACTGTGTGCTCCATAACCACCGACCCAAACCACCATACTCTGCCGACCCATCGTTCGCAGGGTCAGCCGCTGGACCAGCATAGATATGGTGCAGCCAACCAACAATGACAGCATAGAGAACGAATGTAACGACGAGGTAGAGCCAGCCAATCATGGTTGACGACCACCACAGCCAATCGGATCGCACGGCGCCAGCGAATCGGGTCATTCCAATGATACGTAGAGCAGTTAGAACGTGGTCGAATGCAACATCAACGTAAGGCAGCTGGAATAGCCCTAGAACTGGCAGCCAGAGCAGAATCAAGAGGAAGTTCCACTTCACCGTACACCACAGGGCACGACCAACACGCTTGAGAGCACCGCCACGAGTTATAAACAGTTCCAGTGAGCAGGCGAGGTTCACAATCACCAGACTTAGCAGGAATATGTCATTCACCTACAACACCAATAACAGCCATACGAATAAACTTATCCACAACTACGGAATTCATTCCTGAGCTACAGTTTTCCAGGTGCCCGGGATTCCCGGACTTTCACATTCCCACATTCCAGAAAATGAAAACGGCTAGACATATGGGGAAATCAGGAACGGTGGTCAACGATCGCTGGAACTGGCACTAACTCGGGCTGTCAGCAATCTGCAGGGCAGTCTGTGGAACTGTTGGGTTCAGTTTTTGTAACTTTTAGTACTGAAACTGAGGATTATATTCGTAACTAGAAACTGCACAACAATGAACGTAAATTACTTCATGTTGCTCGAACTTTTTCTGATGTCCAAGTATCGCCAAATGTAAATGTAAAACATGGTGTTTCATAAAAAGGCACTCTTTTTGTTTCTTTTATAACTCAGTCGAATGGTGATCAATTTGCATGAAATTTTTTAATTATATGAGCAAAATGTGGCCGTTAATTATATATTCTTTGCTAGTCGTAATGTAATGCTGACGTCATAATGTGTCGTGAGTACGAACTGGCCTGTCTCAACTGGTTCTGTCAGTAGCTACCCTGCTTCGATGGTGAACTTTATCTGGTTTACTGATGAAAAATGTTTATCATGTCAGCACTTAGCAACATGTAGGCATAAAATCAGGTGTCTCGCAGTCCAAAAACTCATCCATCTCGTAAGCGGAGTGTGCTGGTGCACTGTCTTGCTGAAAGATGTAAAAGTTAAGCTATCCCCACAAGTGTCTGAATGTGAGATAATTTTGGTAGGACGAGGTTAGACTTACCACTAAACTTATTATGAGCTAGTGAAAGCCTACTGCTCAATCAAACGACACCATTTTTACCGAAGGATAAAAATATATATTCAATAGAAGCAAACAATATACAAGCAACTATACATACTGTCACAACTATATCATTGAAACGCTATAAATGAACTTAAGCTAAACACTAGCTCAGAATGAGGAGCATGAAATTACCGAGTAAAGCAAGAAAATATTATGCCTTACACTCACACAGCAACACTAGTAGTTTTAGTTTAGTGTTTCTACGTGTTTTTATCGTGTTGTAATGTGTTCTTGAAGTGCAGTTTGCACTTATACCATGCTAATCAGTTCGTAGTGATAATGATGACGATGATGATGTGTGGTCTATAAGGTGACAAAGGCGTGCGGTAAGCCCCTGATTAACGAGGACAAGTCACGAGAGCTAATCCGATTTCGATGATGGATAGTTGAGTGATTTTGATAGACTGTGTGATAGTTTGTCTGTATGGAAGTTGTGATTTAACTATTAGTGTTGCTGAATGAGTGTAAAGCATAGTATTCTCTTGCTTTACTCGGTAATTTCGTGCTCCTAATTCTGAGCTAGTGTTTAGCTTAAGTTTATTTATACTGTTTCAATGAAATAGTTGTGACTGTATGTACAGTTGGCTGCTTAGGCCTATATGTTGACACTATAAGATTGTATCTGTTCAGTCTGTACTGATTTATCTGAGCTGATATTGACAGGAAAACTCTGTACGAGGATTTATTGGATTATATCTATGTGATTTGCTGACTGTTGAGACTTCTGCATTGTTATTCAGATATTGTATATATTGCACTTTGCTTGTATATTGTTTGCTTCTATTGGATATATATTTTTATCCTTTGGTAAAAACGGTGTCGTTTGATTGAGCAACCACACGCCTTTGTCACCTTATAGACCAATTATAATCTAGGGACTACACAGGCTCCCCTATCACCAATATAATGCTATATTACAAAATGGCCAAAATTGCCAACCAATAGCTATGAGATTATTCAGATCACGTGATAGATGGGCGGAGTTGCACAATAATCTAGCCCACTGATTGGCGCAACACCTGCGGCAATACCATCTACATCATACGTACAGGTGACAACTAACACTGTCATACTGTGGGATCCAATACAATACTCGGCAATGTGATGCACCACAGCCTTACAACGACGAACCTACGCGAACGGCCATCCGCACAAAGGTTTTGTCTTACGCCGACGAATACTACACGAACGTGCGACAAACAAACTACTGTGTGGAAAGACAAAATAAATCGGCAAACTCACGAAACTGAAATGCAGTCAACACTCAACAAGCAGTGTTAAATAAATCGACATCGATAAATACAACCCGACAGGAAGTCAGTCGCGACTCTGCGATAAACACACAGGTTAACCTAAGTCGAACAATAAGTGCGACCTGACAGTGTAAGTGATCGTATTGGGGATTTCTGTGGCTACAACGTTAAAACTTCAACAGTTTGTCATCAATAAACCAGATAAAGTTCGCCAACGACGCAGGGCAGATATTCAGCAAGTCTGTCAGCACCGATTGCAATAAGCCAGTTTGTACTCGCAGCACACTATGATGTCAGCACTACATCACGACTAGCGAAGAATATTTAATTATCAGCCATATTCTGTCCAAACATTTCAAATTATTATTTCTTCAGCTACACCTGGTAAAAATTTCGTGTAAATTGATCATCATTTGACCAAATTATGAAAGAAAAAAAAGGGTGCCTTTTTATGAAACACCGTGTATAACACCTGAGAAATATATAACGATCATTAAAACTTTGTTTTGTCTGGGTCCATTTGTGTATGGCTTTTCATAGCAGCAGTGTATCAAAGTAAGGATTATATTATCGATGAATACCTGGTATACATAACTTATAAAGTTACCATTTCAACCTGTAAGTCTATTCAGACACAATACTGCTGTCGCTTCCGCAGTCAGGAAACTACTACTACTACTACTACGGCAACTACAACTGACCTCGGGATGGAGTGTCCGTAAGAGAAGAGCCATGGACTGGTAGCTAAGGTATTCCCCAGGGTGCTCTCCGAAAGTCCGCATGTGCTCCGGAGTGATTACCTTGTACGTCGGAATTTTCCGCTCCACATTAGGACCGGGCTCTGATAGCTTGCGAGTGTCAGAATGGTCAGGGGACTTTCCGGGGGATTTTCCAGGCTTCTTGGTGTTGGGGGATGACGTTTTGAGTTGCATGGCGCCGAACTTGACGCGGCCTGTGAACTTTACACTGAGTACTGAAAAGAACATTGGAGGAATCTTCATTACCGATAGCAATATCACTCGCACCTACAATAGCAACAACAAACATTGCTGCTTTTCAATAGGCAAAGTAACACAAAGAGTGCCATTCCGCACACAGGGGGGGGCATTGGTGGGGTGTTCATGTCCCTTACTGTGATGCATGGCCAGACCTACGGTTACCTTCCCAGCTGCAGAGGCGGCAGTCAAACCAGCAACCTCGTGGTCAATCAATCAATCAATCAATCAATCAAAAAATAACCACTTACAAAAGTGACCAGTGGTGTACAACACACCTAAAAACTAGAATAAAACCTAAGGATAATGTACAAAAAGTAAAAACTACTTAGAGATAAAAAGCTCGCTGAAAAAGTAAAGTTTTTAAGTTTTGTCTGAATGATGCAGTGTCAGATAGTTCTTGAAGTGATGGTGGCAGCTCGTTGCCCGAACTTAAGTCGTGTGCGTGGTTGCTCGTAGCGGAGATTGCTGCTGGACCGAAGTCATGTTCGTGATGTGACACTGGCTGTTTGTGTGACAATGTCAGTAAGATAAGACGGTGCTTGTGGCGTGTGAATTAAATGCATCAGCAAACATAGTTTATAGGTGATGCGGTATTGCACCGAAGCCAGTGTAATTGCTATTGTAACGTGGTCGCGAGGAGCGACAAGTTTGATCAGTCTTGACTGCAGCGTTCTGAGCACGTTGAAGTGGTGCAATAGTGGATTTTGGCAAACCAGCTAGTATAGCGTTGCAGTAGTCCAGTTTGCTTAGTATGAACGCCAAAGTGAGAGTGGCTGTTACCTCCGGCCCAATTAGCTGTCACCGTTTAACATGATACCATTACAGAATCAAGACACACTAACAACACCAATCCACAATACTTAAACAATGTCTTCAGCAGCCATTTAAACTGTACAAAGTTAATTGTGGTTAGTCACAGATAGACTTGAAAGCTGTTCCACTAACTGCTGCTGCTGCTGCTGCGACTACGACTACGACTATTACTACTATTACCAGAGATGTAGTTACGTGGTACTTGTACTTGTATTTGAATAGTACTTGAGTACCATTTTGAAGTACTTCTGCTTGTACTTGAAAGTCAGGTACTTGTCAACATGAGGCAATTACTTTATTTTTATGCGCAAAAGCAGCTACTGCTTTCAGCGTGTCTTAGCCATCGCAATTCTGTCCGTTCGTCCGTCTGTCCATCTGTCTGTCACACGGGTGGATCAGTCAAAAGCAGTGCAAGCTAGAATCACCAAATCTTCACCGTCAGCTGCCTGAAAGACTAGTTTCAGGAACCGTAAAGATTTTCCATAAATTCAAAGGGGGTCACCCCAAACCAAAGCGCTAAATGAGATGGGGGTGGGCAAAATTTGTGATTTTTGGCCAATAAGTCGCTGTATCTCAGTAACGGTGTGAGATAGGGCCTAGGTTACTATTAATCACTAATAGGAAGTTGTACACTGGCTCTCGATTGGCGCCGAATTCAATGACCTTGAACGCCAAAATGGAGGGTTTTATGGATGTTTTTGGCGATTTCGGGCTGCGACACAAGTCTATATATCATTCACAAGGTGGAGCCACGGAACTATTGTTATGTGCACTTCGGCATGACTGTAATAAGGGTGTTGTATTTTATACAAAATTCCTGCAAATCTAACTCAAACAGCGACATATTTTTGTTATACGATTTCGTTGTATTGTGAGCGCAATAAATTATTATTTAGTACATTTCTGCTGCACAGTATTGGTAAAACAGCTTGCATATCTTACAGCGTAATTCTTGACATTTTGTTCGATGGTGCTGCCACCTCGGGAATTGGTTTACAACGCCCAGCACTGACTAATGCTGATTGATTGCACTGATTGACGTGTTTTTTATATTTTTATAAAATATTTTTTTATTTTTATATTTTATATTTTTACACGGGAAAGCAGCTACTGCTTTCATTGCATCTTAGCCATCGCAATTCTGCCCGTCCCTCTATCTGTCTGTCTCTCCGTCTGTCCGTCCGTCACACGGGTGGAACAAGATAAAGCCTAGGTTACTATTAATCACTAATAAGAAGTCATACACTGACTGTTGATTGCAACCGAATTCAATGACCTTGGATGACCTTGAACCCCAAAATAGGAGTTTTTGTGGATTTTTTGGCGATTTCAGGCTGCAACACAAGTCTATATCATTCACAAGCTGGCGCCACACAACTATCGTTATGCGATCCAGATAGAGAATTTAGTATTTGTATATTAACTTAGCGTGAAAGCCCCAATTTTTAGCTAAACTACTGAATAAGAACTGCTATAGGCTTCCGCACGTCTTGTGAGCATTAGCTCAAATTTCTTGTTATTTTCTGATACTCAAACAGTATGCCTAATGATTGAGTGCAGTGCCTGAAGCTGTCCAATAATTCTACAAAAACAGACATGGAAACAGGCAACGTTGCAGTGAAATTCTTTTATTAACCAGCAATTCAATTAGTTAGTGACTGTGTTCACCAATCGCTGCTATTTAGTTGTTTAGCTGTACAGTGTGGGACATTAAAACCCACCAATTTTTTTTTATTATAGCCTAACTTAAAACAGAGTGATCCAATTGTAACAAATTTTGGCACATAAATGGCCATCAAAACCTAACTCAATGTCTGCCTTTGCGTTACCTGAAAAATCAAAACAGATGAAATATGCATTAAAGTCAACAAAATAACTTCAATCTTTCTGGATCAGTAGCTCCTAGCAGTGAATCAGTTACAAAGTTTGACTGTCTTGCAGTAATGTGTTTAAGCTGCTGATGAATTTGAAAAGTGACTGGTAATGTCTAATGTCTGAATTAGTCTGGAACAAAACATTGTCGACACCACTGTCAATGAATGGAGAACCCGTCTCCATGCCTGTGTTCACAATGGGTCAAAATTTTCTATAGACAATTAGAAAATAGAAAATTAGATAACCTATGAGCCACAGCGATAAAGATTTGGACAAAATGTGTTTCTGTGCATTATCTTGCTTAACTAATAATACAAGTTTTGATAAAAAATTAAAAATGCAATATTGTGTTGGTTTTTTCCCAAGTAGTGCAGCAGCAAACATTAGGTGAGATGGGAAATTGAACCATCATTTGATGGCCAGTTGTGTCAGAAATATTTGTAGCCTGCCAGAAATATTAAAACTGGATTACCCTTTTTTAATATGTTGTAAGAAAAATTTGGCATTTTTGTTCCCCATAGTTTAGTGGGCTTTAGCTACATCGAGTACTTGGGTTGTACTTGATAAATAATTTCAAGTACTTGTACTGGTGGCTGTGGTACTTGCCATGTCTCTGATTTTTTACCACTACCACTACTGCCAGTGATACCTTCTCAGACTTGCGTTGGAACTGGTACCAGTCACCGTGTAGTGTTTCTGCATCCTTGATCCAATGAACTCTGGAAGCGAGGTTTCTGGCAACCCAATCGAACACAGACTGGGGTCTCGCAGAGCCTGTGTAGGTCTTTATGACGACGTGATCCTTGGCACGGTAGCCCTGAGGCATCGCAACGATCAGCTGCGACTCATACCAGCCCTTCCGATCACATAGCCTGCAATAAGACATGACTTATACCAGCCTGTACAATCACACAGCCTTCAGTCAAGCATGTACAAGCTGTGACTTATGCCAACACAGGGTGCAATAAGACACTACAAGCCACAACTTATGCAGACATAGCCTGCAGCAAGTAACGTACACGGTGTTTTATAAAAAAAGCACCCCTTTTTGTTTTTTTTCATAATTCACTCAAATGATGATCAATTTACATGAAATTTTTACCAGTTGTAGCTGAACAAATACTAATTCAAAATATTTAAACTAAATATGGCAGTTGATTACATATTCTTTGCTAGTTGTGACTTAATGCTGATGTCATAATGTGTTGTGAGTACAAGCTCGCTTGTCTCAAGTGGCGCTGTCAGTTGCTACCCTGCTTTGATGGTAAACTTAAGCTGTTCGCTAATAAAAAAATGTTTATTGTGCCAGCACTAAGCAACATGTGGACATGAAATCAGGCGTCTCACGATCCAAAAACGCAACCATTTTGCAAGCTCAGTGTGCTATTGCACTGTCTTGCTCGAACGTGTAAAAGTCCCGCTATCCACACAGACACGTAAATGCGATTGCTTTGCACATTTTTTTTGTGGCTGCAACTGTAAAACTTCAAAAATTTGTCATCAACGAACCAGATTTTTCACCATCGGAGCAGGGTAGCAACTGACAGCACCAGTTGAAACTAGCAAGCTTGTACCCGTGACATATTACGACATCAGCGTTACATCATGCCTCACAAAGAATATTTAATCAACTGCCATATTTTGTTTAAAAAATTTGAATTGGCATTTCTTCAGCTACAACTGGTAAAAATTTTGTGTAAATTGATCATCATTTGAGTGAATTATGAAAAACAAAAAGGGGTCCCCTTTTTATGAAACACCATGTATAAGCTGCAACTTATAGCAGCACTTCCAATCACACACCAGCGTTGACTTGCAATCACACATCCTGCAATCAAAGCCACGTTTCAAAACCCGGGCATCACCCCATCAGAGACACTTGTGAATCCCGCTGACTACTGAACACGTGTTGCATTTTATTTGCCAGCAGTTTCTTAGCAGCCTAGCTACTGCTGATAATCACGTGAATACGCGTCACTAGAAAAAGTTTTTCACAAACTCAATTCCAAATAAGTGAGCAAGTAAGGTCTAATTGTTATGATTGGTATAACTCAACATATGGTCAAGCGAGCAGTCGAATATCATGGTGTAGAGCCCAAAGCGAGGGACCTTCCTGACGAAGGCTTTCCAGTCCACCTCAGTCAACAACAACTACTACTACTACAACTACAAACAACAAAAACTACAACAGCAACAATAATTACTACTACTCTACTAATTTCGATTAATGTTTGGAGATGAATTAATTTCATTAAGTGCAGCCCTAACAAATACCTACCTACCTATTTACTTACTCATTTACCAGTACAAGCCAAGACTTATATCTACACAGCTCTATAACTACACCAACAACAACAACAACAACAACAATTACTACTCACGCATGGTCAAGCGAGCAGTCAAATATGCCGGTCTGGACTCCAAAGCGAGAGACTTTCTTGACGAAGACTTTCCAGTCCACCTCAGACATGAATGGTCGCTGTCTGTCCCTGAGTACTTGTACGACCCACACACTGTCCTTGAGATCTTCAACTTCCTCATAGAAATGACTGCCACAGCTGAAGTTTGTTAACACAGCACTGGCAGAAGATGAAGGGTCTGACTCGGAGATTGCCTTTACTGCTGTTTCTACTTCCTCTTCGATTACATCACCTACAACAACAACAACAACTACACTGTGTCCCAAAAAAAACATCCCCGACATTTTCGACTGTAACGTGAAGAAGGATTATCGGATTTTAATAATTTTTGATACGAGTATTCCTGAGACAACTTGTCGTCAAGTGACAATTTAATTTCCCATCTCGCTCAACATCTGTTTCTACACTACCTGGGGAAAATAAAACAAACAAAATATCACTTTTTTATTCAATGCGACATGATTGCTTAATTAACATAACGCGTAAAAACACATTTTGTTCACATTTCTGACACTGTGGCTGACATTTCATTCAGTTATCCATTTTTCAACTGCCTGCAGTAAAACTGCTTGAAGTGTTGGCCCACTGTGACACTTGTACACTGGCCCACTTGACAGCTGCAGTATCGATAATGTTCTGCTCCTGACCAATAGAGGCTCTACCAGTCACTTCTTGACGTTACAAACATTCTTAAACTTCTTCTGGTAGACACACTGCTGCAAGACAGTCAAACCTTGTAATAGACCTGCTGT
>Ga0209367_1006152_pt1 | contig 16634 bp, 10 predicted proteins | sample WorMetLIZISLAND2_FD_187412 | JGI IMG/M metagenome (GOLD analysis project Ga0209367, IMG submission 187412) | Marine gutless worms symbiont microbial communities from Max Planck institute for Marine Microbiology, Germany - Olavius geniculatus... ... | reverse complement strand
TGACACAGCTACAGGTATCTGTGTAAAGTGCTTCCATGAGGTCCACAACTTTATTGTCAAGACCATAGCTGCGGAACAAGCACCACAAGGCCTTGCGGTCCACCGAGTCAAAAGCAGCCTTCAGGTCGACAAAAGCGATCCAGAGTGGTCGCTGGAACTCTTTCCTGGTCCGGATAAGGGTATTCAGCGTAATGATGCGATCAACAGTTGAGCGGCTTGGAGTGAACCCACTTTGTTCCAGTCTTTGATGTGAGAGGAGCTGGTCACGGACTTTGTTCAAGAGTACTGAAGCAAATACCTTCCCAGGTACAGACAAAAGTGTAATACCTCGATAATTTCCGCAGTCCTTAGGGCTTCCCTTGCCTTTATAAATCGGCAGTATGATTCCTGTCTTCCAGTCGAGCGGGATCTCCCCGGTGTTCCAAGCTTGGACAATCACATCAGTTAGCCACTGCATTCCAGCGTGACCGCTGGCTTTCAACATCTCCGCACTTATACCGCACAAGCCTGGGGCCTTGCCGTTCCTGAGCCTTTTAACAGCTGCACTCACCTCTGCCAAGGAGGGTACAGAGCAGAGCTGCACGTCATCCTCTCTTGGACTCACAGGTAAGTTTGGGACAGTGACCGGAAGATGGTTTAACAATTGCTCGAAATGTTCTTTCCATCTCTTGGACTTGGCAGATTTTTCACTGACAAGCTTGCCGTTGGTGTCGAGGATGGGCGAGACAATCCGTGGACAGGCCAATTTAAGTGATCTGAAATGGGCAAAGGCGTCTTTCATCTGACCGCTGGCCAATTCCGCTTTGCCCTGTGCAGCTTTCTTCTCGGCCCATTCCTGCTTGTCGCGTCGTACCGACATTTTGCGTTGTTTGTTTAAATCCACGTACTTGTCCTTGTTGTTACAAAGCCTGGTGGAACATTTCTCTTCAACTAGGGTGCGGGTCTTGCTACTGATCCATTCGTGCCGTGTGAATTTGCGCAGTTGTAGGATTTCTTCTGCAGTTTTGGTGTGCACATCTTTGAAAGTCTCCCAGCTGTCATCACAGTGACTGAGTACTGCAAACCGGTTCTGTATGGCAATATACTAGCCATGCTTTACAGGCTTAGGTCCCGTTTTTCCATGCACATTTAATGGCTGATCAAATTGATCTCTGATCAACTTTGGGACTTGATTGGAGATCATCTCAATGACCATTTTTCCATCGCCAATCAGCGACTAATCGTCCATCAAATTTCCCATCAAGCTGATGGTCGAACATTGGTTGATCAAGTCAGATAATTGACGATTAAACGTGGCAATCTGCAGTTTGTTGCTTGTTCATTTGCAGCACATGCTGGGCAATTTAGCGCAACACTACAAATTGAGGTCACTGTCAGCCAATCAGACTAATCGCTGATCACGTAATTGGAGATCAAAAATGTATGGGAAAACGAAACACTGTTGATCAATGATCAATTTTGAACGTCAAGTTAATCGGAGATCAGTAAATTGGAGATCAAATTTAATTTGATTGGTGATGGAAAAACCGGACCTTAGTCGTTTATCTATGCTCTCAGTCACCTCAACAGTGGAGATAAGCACCCCACTTACGTTCTAGAGGGCCGAGCTTAGTTTATCTTATTTGTGATGTTATTTATTTATGATTGCTACAGATCATCTGATACTGGATTATCAATATGCTGTCACTTGTAGATGGTTAAAAGCTTTGCATATGATAGATTGAGTTGCTGTCATGAATCCTGTGTGAGCAGATTAATTTTTTAAACAGATTAATGTTGAATTAATTTATCTGTGCAACAGTTGGAGATTGAGGCTCTGGTGCCGCTAGCTGGTCTGGCTGGGTTGCCTGCCTCTCGGTCGACCAATGACAGAATGTTTGTGTTTGTGAATAAACGGCCAGTTGCATTTGCTGACGTCACAAAGGTAACTTTTTCACTGTGAACTTTAACAACAGTGAGTTAGTGATTGAGTGGAGGTTTAACGTCCCGCTCAACATGTAATAGGTCATTCTAAATGCATAATAATGAAATGAACTTTAACAACAATGGTATCAACTTCTATGGTTTAGCAATTGTTTTTTGGCAGATTTTGTTGTCATGCAGCGATATTTACAAATCAGCAATTTTTATTTTATAGTGGCCATATATGGTCAGTTTATTGTAGGAAGTTTGGAGACATTTTAGCAGGATTGAGAAAGCTGTTTTTGTTTGCATGTTTCAGCTGCTGCGTGAATATTTTACTCAGGCGTTGCCGTCATCTGATGTTGTCCGATATCCCATAGCATTCATACACTTGACTGTTCCACCTTCCAATGTTGACGTCAACCTTGAACCAAATAAAACTCGAGTTCTGCTGCATAATCAGGTTTTGCTACTTAGCAGCAGCACTAGTACTAAGTTACTATTGAGTGCAGCAATGTATAAGCTCCATGTGTAATGTCGAGATGTGATTGCTTGTCATATTACCACACTTGTTATTACTCTTCATATACTACCGGTATTTAATCACCTTTATTATTTCTATAGCTCCCACGCAACGGACTTTGTCTATGCGTTCTTCTTCTTCTTCTTCTTCTTCATTATTATTCCTCAACTTATTATTTGATTGGTTTGTGGCATGGCGTAGTTGGTAACGCGTTTCAGCTGAAACTAAGTTACTCTACGCCGGGCCTGGTTAGCACTGCAATGGGTGACTGCCTGTGGGCAGGTAAACCATCTCGGTGCGAAGCCTGCCAGCTAGGTTGACTCAGCCTTCTACCTTTTGTAGGATGGTAAAATGAGTACTGGCAGTGGTTACGGCCATCGCTAGGGAAGAAATGGCGAGTTCTGCACAACAGTAGCCCCTGTGGTCAGGACTGCAAGCATACTGGCCTAGTCGGTTAAAGGCGCTGGCTGTTAATTCGAGCCGGCCATTCGGCCAACTCGGGCTGTATGCTAGCTTAATTGGGCTTAGCACTGCGTTGGGTGACTGCCTGCGGGCAGGTAAAACCATCGCGCCAGCTTTGCCATCGCTGGCTCAAAGCGCTGTAAAGGGGATGAGCTCCCATGCAACGGACTTTGTCTGTGCAGAATCTTCTTCTTCTTCTTCGTTATTTCTCAGCTTATTATTTATCAACAAAATATTATTTTTCACAGTTTATTTTCGTGTTTTACTGTTTAGTTCTTTGACTCTGTGCGGTCGGTGATGGAAAAATGCAACTGGCATGTGAAGTTTGTGTTGTCTTGCTCTAACATTATTTTCGAAGGTTTGCTTTTTGAGGATCTTGTCTAGCCACAAACTCATTCACCTTATGTAAATGTATAAACTTGTGGTTCATTTGGCGTTGTTGTAGGATGATGTTATGAAACTTATTGGTAGCATATTCGAAGAAGAATATGGACCTTTGTCTCGCAGTGAAACAGTTAACGGTGTCGTTCGTCCAACTTGCATTATTTGTCAGCCTGTGTCGGCCAATACTGGAAACACTTTGTCACGACTTTGTGAGCCGGCAACTCTAAATGTGACAGACAGTTGTTCTGAAGTTACGCTGCAACGTCCCGCTGAAGTCAGCAAGTCTAGTGCACATAATGCAAGTGATTCCTCTACTCAGCCTGCAGTTTTGAATCAGTCTTTCCCATTGAAGCCTTCTGAATTGGTGTCTAGTGTTAGTAATCAGTCATCTGATACTGCAAGAGATTGGAGTGCGGGCATGCTCGTAACTGACTGCAGTGGAAAGTCAGTTCAAGTGAGTGCAGTATGTTTTAAAGAATGTATTTGCTGTATGTGCAAATGTGAACATGTTTAAGTTAGTCTTTGATCAACAGGTTGATGTATTGATATATTGTTCAGTCTGACACAGACCACTTGGCTTCAGGAAATGCATCTGGTTTGTAAGTGTACGGCGCCTTAGTTGCCAATGTCTTGGAGAACTGCCTAGTGAATAACCTCTGGAGATTAGTCGTAAAATTGCCAGTAAACTTTCTCTGTTCGTGCTGCATTTCAAACAATTGCTGTTCTTGCTTTCGTTTTTGACATTTACAGTTGGTGTAGGTCTGTGTTGATCGTGTACTTGGTGCGAAAGAAGTATACAGTTTAGTTTTGCTAAGCAGTGTTACATTCATTTATTCAGCGTACATTTTCTTGCTGTAAAGCCGGTGACGCTGTTGACTGGTGGTTCGGTGGTGAATCGTGGCACGCTGCAAACGTCAAGCAACCAACCTGCTTCAGAGTCATCAGCCTCAGTCTCGTTGTGTGTTCCAACGGTCAGTTGTTGCCATCGACAGTCGCAACATTGCTTTTGTTTGCTCAACCTTTATTCGATTGTTTTTTGCGACCTGTTGTACTGTAACTAGATACTATAGTGTTGATTTTACACACTGGTTTTATCGATGTAGTTACTTACCAGCAGTTACTGGAGCTGTTCAGTTAACGTGTTGACTTAAACACGTTAACGCATTAAAAAATTAATGCACATTAAAAAAATTAATGCACATACATAATTTACTAAATACAGGAGTTCTAGTATACTGTTAAACTGCTCTTATTTGATGATCAAATGAAGGAATGAATTAATTAAAGTAATTAATTTAATGAAAAAATTTAATAAAGTAATTAATTAATTTAAGTAATTAAACTGTTGTTGCCATTCCATCACTAAATATAAATAGTAATAATATTCAGATGATGGTGCAATTTGGTTTTTTTATTTTCCAGGTATTGCAATTTCCAGTCATTGATTTTTTGTGGTTCGTCATTTTCAGGTGCTACAAACTCAGCTCCCCCAGCAATATTAATGCTGCGTTATTAATGTATTAATGCATGCATTAAACAAGAAATCTGAGCTAATGAGACACTCGAGTGCCTGTAGCAGTTTCTGTTCGCAGGTAATCTTGGTCTATTTTCATCCATTTCATTACATTTCACTTTTTTGCAGCCAAAAATCGTCAATAAATCACTAAAACGCCCTATTTTTAGGGTTCAAGGTCATCAATGTTGACAATCCTAAGAAGCTCATCGCCAGTGCTTGTTATGTTAAGCAGCATGTCTGTGCCTATCTTCAACCATATTCACACTAGGCAAGCCAACAGTGGATGAATAACCACTTTTTAGAGCTGTACCCTTTTTGACATCTGCGTGCACAGGCCTCATTGAACCTAGAGCAGTGTTTTTCAACCTGGGTTCCGCGGAATCCCAGGGTTCCGCGAGCATCTGCCAAGGGTTCCGCAGCTGGCCAGTAAAAAATAAGCTAGCGTGCGAAATCTCGCCAAACAATGTCGTAGAAATACTCATCATGAAATATTTTGTTCGAAATTGCGTTTCTACGTGTTTATTTTTGCATAGACCAACTCTGTTAAATCATTTTTGCTGTTAGTAGTCTTGGCGTATTTGCATTTTTAGGAGCGTAGGCTTTCTATGCACAACATTGGGCTACTCAACTCCGAGGATAAATGCATTAGGCCTATCGCAAATAAAGATGAAGAAAAGAAAAAACGCACTGATTAGGGTTAGGCCTATGGTTACGAAATCGTTTGACCATTTACTTAATGAATTCAATTCTTTAAACACTATGCTAAGGAAAATTAAAAAAGCACGTATCTTTAACGAGGACGTCCACATGATAAATTTTTTCAGTTGGTATGGCTGGGGCTAAGAGGTCGTCGACGACCGCCTCGCCCATCGTGTTACGTTAAATACAATAACGTACTGCTACCTGTTAATGTGGTCAAATTTAATATTGGTCATCTTTGCTTGCTTTGTCGTCCTCACAAGGGCTATTCTCTGCTAGGGAAGTGAGTCCGTAGACACCCTGTAGCTTCAACTTTGTGTACATCGCTGGACTCACAAATCAATGCGCGTGGGGTTCCGTGAGTGACCTCCATGCTTGTTCAGGGTTCCGCGGCAACAAAAAGGTTGAAAAACACTGACCTAGAGGGTCTGGACTTGCATTGCTAAAATCTACATTCAGTGCTGAAAATTTCATAGGCAGGTTGTCATGGTCTATCTCCAGCCATTTTGGCGCAATTTACTCTTGAAGTGCGTGTCACAGCCCGAAATTGTGAAAAATTACTAAAACCCCCTATTTTGAGGTTTAAGGTCATTCAAAGTCATCGATGTTGACATTCCTAAGAAGCTCGTCGCCAGTGCTTGTTATGATAAGCAGCATGTCTGTGCCTGTTTGCAACTATTTTCATGTTAGATGAGCCAATAACGGTAGAATAACGTCTTTTTAAGGGGGGTGCCCCTTTTTCGCCCACTCGTTCATGGAGACCTTCATCACCCAGTGGCATGAAATTTTGTCACAAAATACTAGAAGCTCTAAGCTATCATACGGTGAAAACCCAAAGTCTCCATCTCACCTGGGTTTTGATCAGTACCGGGGCATGACACTAGAATGGACGGATAGACAGAATTACCATAACTAATACAGGCTATAGCTAGCAAGCTAGCTCTTGTGCGTAAAAATTAATGCTTTGACAGCTCTAGTAGTTACCAGTATGTAACATTGTTATGGCACATAATGGCTTGTTCTGTGCTGGTGTGCTCTGAGGAAGCTACGGTACTGACTGTTTCCAAATGATGTAATGTTGTAGATTTGTGGTTTTTAGTTCTAACTTTTTGTTATATTTGTACCAAAATGTGAGCACAGCGGATAGCAAGTTAATGTCTACTTTATTTCTAGCTGGTGATGATATAATTTAACGTTTTTTCATCTAGGGAATTTGTTGGGAGATATTATGTGTATGTTTCTTACTGAGTTTTGCATCATAATAGTGTACATGTTTGCTTTCTTCTGATTGGATTATTTACATCAGGAGTTAACTTGGAAGTTTATTAATGATAATTTTTAGCCATTTTTATTGTGTAAAGTTGTGTATTTTCAGAGCGACACTTCAGAAGCATCAGATTTCAGCAGTGATCGTCAGTTGTTGAATGGTAATGGTCCATATTTGTGATTTGTTACCTCCACCAAAGTAAAAGAACTTATATTTTGAGGGGTCAGTCATTTTTTGGGTTAGCTGGACTACTGAAAAAATTATGTATGGATTTTCGATATTCACATTTTGTGCAGTGGTTGATTATGGTCCAAGGTCGAAACAATTAGATGTTGGTGACTGTCTGAATTTTTTTTGTACTTTCTGGATCGCTATCTAGGATTTTTTACTATTAGCAGTGCTATTAAGTTCTTTTCATTCGCCAGATGTCAGCACCATTCTTGATTGCATCTAGTTAGCAAAATTTGATCATTCTGTTATCTATGTAAAATTTTGCTGTTTAGTTTCTTAGCTTGTGATGTTCTGTCAAATATTGTACGAGTGCATTCTGTTTATAAGGTCAGCATCAAGTCGTCGACAATGATTTAACAACAGTGAATGAACTAATCTCCAAGACAAGGTTTCAGTTTTTCTGGCTTGTAAATGAATGCTTGAGACTTTTTACCAGTTGCGTTGTCTACTGTTTGGTAGTGTTAAATGTACCTTATTTGTTTTTATTAGCTTTTGTTAAATTTGTACAATACGATACTTGGTAATGCAATTGTGTTATCTGTTACTATATCTGGGTCAAGTTTACATCAGGATGACCACTTGTCTGGAAAACTGGAAATGTCAGGGAGTTTGAAATATGTCAGGGAAAAAATTTTGTCTGGGAAAAGTGTCCCAAAACTGTTCATTACTAGTTGAATATTTGCATTCAACTTCATTTTTTCTGCACGCTTTGCTCGGAGACTTGTACTCCCATACTTTTAAATTTGCGGTGCCAGTAAGCCGCTTTTGTTTGCTTTTATTGTTTAAACGGCACTAAATTTGGTCAGTTAATTCTCTGGAAAATAATTAAAATTGTTGCCAATAGACGTCATACCGCTACTGTTGCAAGGGACGATACTCTGTCTGTTCCCCTAAAATGTCTGGAAAAGTCAAGGAAAAGTCGGGGAATTTGATCATGACTGGAAAGTGGCCACCCTGTGAGAACTGGGGTTATGCGGAAGCACTTTAGCGTTTCTGCACACTCCATGGAGAACAACACCTTTGCATCAGCTTAATTACAGCATTACCTGTTGTGACATCTGCTGATCCACAATTAGCTTTTCACCCGTAGCCATACCTGACTAACTGATACTGTACAGGGTGACCACTTGTCTGGAAAACCTGGAAATGTCAGGGAATTTGAAACATGTCAGGGAAATGTCAGGGAAAAAATCTTGTCAGGGAAAAGTGTCCCAAAACTGTTCATTACTAGTTGAATATTTGCGTTCAGCTCTGTTTTTTCATATCGCTACTGTTGCGAGGGGCGATACTCCGCCTGTGTTCCCTTAAAATGTCTGGAAAAGTCCAGGAAAAGTGAGGGAATTTGATCATGACTGGAGAGTGGCCACCCTGTTACATTGTTCTTTGTGATAGCTTCGAGTCAGATTTTGATTTCATAGTAGTCAGTTGTCATTTATGTGACATTTTTTCAGGTTAAAACGGAAAACTGCGAATGCCGACAAGCTGGCTGGCAAAAAGAGAAAGTCGGATTCAGAGAAGGTTGGATATCAGTAGATTGGTTACTCTGGGAAGTTACATCTGTTAGTGTTACGTCAACTGTGCCATAAGTTGTTCCGCCTGTTTTTTTGCTGTTTTTCTCAAAACATGTAGTTACAGTTTATGATTTGCTGACTACAGACTGCTTAGTAACTGTCCATATTTGTTACTGCTTGAATGACTTTAGGAAGGGGGGTGACTAGCTGTGACAGTTTTTCATTGTTATGCAGGGTTTACGGACGATGTGTTTGGAGAAATTGTTCTCCTCGCCTTCGCGTCTTCAGTCGAGATCTGAGACGAAGGAGTCGCGTTCTGTTTCACTGAACTTCTCTTTGTCTTGTCTGAAGAAACGTCTCGAGTCTACGAATGCGTAAGCAGTTTGCCACCCGAGTTAACTGAAGTGAGCATAGAAGTTTAATTTTAAGTTACTTTGGTAAGTAGAATATCAGTGCATTCACTGTCATTGGTAATATGCAAGAGTTACCTCTGTTGACTTTTTGACTGATTTGCACAGGTACAAGATATATGATTCTGAATACTCGTTCTTGATTTTTTACGCGCAAAAGCAACTATGCTTTCAGTGCGTCTTAGCCATCGCAGTTCTGTCCGTCCGTCTGTCTGTCTGTCCGTCACACGGGTGGATCAGGTAAAAATGGTACAAGCTAGGATCACCAAATCTTCACCGTTGGCTGCCCAGAAGACTCTAGTTTCAGGAACCGTAAAGCTTTTCCATAAATTCGAAGGGGGTCACCTTGAACGAGGGCCTTAAATGAAAGGGAGGTGGTCAAAATTTGCGATTTTCGGCCAATAACTCGCTGTATCTCAGTAACGGTGCAAGATAAGGCCTAGATTACTATTAATCACTAATAGGAAATTGTATACTGGCTTTCGATTGGCGCCGAATTCAATGACCTTAGATGACCTTGAACGCCAAAATAGGGATTTTTTATGGATTTTTTGGGCGATTTCGGGCTGCGACACAAAATCATTCACAAGATGGCGCCATGGTACTGGCGTTGGTGGCGTGGCGTAGTTGATAATGCGTTTCGGCTAAAACGAAGTTACTCTACGCCGGGCCCGGTTAGTACTGCGATGGGTGACTGCCTGCGGGCAGGAACTGCTATAGGCTTTCGCGCATCCCCTGAGCATTAGCTCAAATTTCTTGTTTTACTAGAGGTGACAGTAGGACATCGATGTCATATAAAAATTCCTTCTACCACAGTTGTCAGATTTTCAGGGATGCAGTCTAATAGAGCCGAATTAACTCCCAAAAATCTGCTTGTTAAATGAAAATCAGAATTAGCACCACTTGTTAAGTGTGTTGTATGTTTAATTCTGTGGAATTTGGTGAGTTGCATATCTGCTGCATTGCATTATCAGGCTTGTCCTGTTGTTAATTGATGGCACTTCAGTACTTTGCACTATGTGATGTTTAGGTCTTTAACACGTAGTTCTTGTTCAAGCCATCGTCTAGATTTTATCGGTCGTTTGAAGTCTTATGGTGTTTGGACGTGTGTCACCGCCAGTCAAGAGCTGGTTTTGTTTCATCTGGTTCGAGCGCAGGAACAGATGATGTATGCTCGCATGATGGCCAATCACGTGCTTCCCGTTGAAAACTTTCAGGAACCAGTTAAACTCAATGTTGGGCAAGTACTGACAAAATAGTACTGTTAATGATTTTTTTATAGTTAAATGCTGTTGGAAAGTATTGCAATTGAAGGATTGGGTAGACAGAGTAACAGAGAATATCCTCATACAAAGTACAGTCCAACATTATCATGGCCCGCCATAGTATGATCACGGCAAATGGGTCAGGGTTTGTTAAGTTAACTTGGAAAGAGAGATTGTAGTTGAATTCTCCTGCAGATTGTATATCACTGCATATTTTATCAAAATATTTTGAATATTACTTGTAGTATTTTTTCAGCTACGGCAGCTAGAATTTTTAAAAATTTATTCTACATGCAACTTAGTTATGAAAGGAACAAAAAATGGAATCTTTCAATCTGAATGCTATCTGTATGTGTGTTTATTATGTCATGTTGTCGACTTCAGGTCATTGGGTAGTTCTGATCGGCGCAACACGCTGCTGTCACTGGCAAAGTCTGAACCAGTTGCAGATGAGCCATATTGCCACTTCACAGATCAAAGAATAGTTGCCAACGGTTTTGCAGTACGTGTTCATAAAGGTCAGTTTGTGTCTGTTGTGAATTCAGCATCTTATGTTTTGAGCGCTTTGTATTATGCCGATGGTGTTTTGCTACTCTCGGCTAAGTGATAAAAATAGCATCAGAACTGTGCAAAAACTGTTGCAGCCTTCCCAGAGGTTCTGTCTTGGGGACACGGTAATGCTAATAGCTCTCTTATCTCACTTCAATCAGTCAATTCGAGATGTTTAAACTCACCTAAGTTATACAAACTACTGCTCGGTCCACTAGAGATAGAATATAGATAAAGTCCAGTCCAGGAAATAGTCAGTAAAAGTATTTCGTGAACAGGTAAGTTAAGTTTTAGTCACTGACAGAAGCTGGATGGTGGATAGTGGACTTGAGTCATACCGTACTATGTGGTTGTCCTAACAGTCTGCAATACAAGTCTTGTCGATCTGTCTGTCTGTCTGTTTATCTGTCTGTGACATACGCAATTTGTGAAGAAATAAAGCGTATAAAAACCAAAATTAGTGTGGTTGTTACCCTTGGTAGGTACCAGTATGCCAGTTTTTAGTTCAAAAAGTCAAAGACTAAGCTTACCATGCACTGGAAAGTGTCAGAAAATGATGCATATCTTGCGTAATTAGGGCTTGCTTGGTGGCAGTGTAAAAGTAGACTTTTAGTTGAAATTCAGCTGAAGTATATGTTTTTTCCAGATTATTTGGTGATGGTTCTTGTTGTAGGTGATTATTATTGACCGTTTATCTGGGCTTTACTGATCGTGTGGTACATGATGCAATTAAATATTGAACATTGAACTGTGTTTTACATCGTAACGAAATATTTTTGCATGGAGAACAGAATTTCATCGTGTGTGTAAAATGTTGGTTGTGTATATGTGTTCTGTAGACAGTTACGCTGGAGGTGATGACATGATTGAAATGATCGGAGCTGCTAAATGCATCAGTCAGTATGGCATTGTCGACTTGAATGAAATACTGTCAGCTATTCAGTTAAACCCGCTGTGTGATGTTACTGCCAGCCGCTCGCTCAAAGCCAGACATTATTTCCAGGTGCCACTGTCACTCATTATAGTCGTTGTCTCACATTTAGTTAAATGTATTATTGACCGTTTGCATGTTAACTATTGCAGTTTTAAATATAAGTTCGTTATTGTAGTTAGTTGCAGCCTTTTGTGTTTGAGACAGTGTTTGAATAATGGAATTTCAGTACGTATTGCATTAGTTTTTTGGACTGTCTGATTAATAGGACAAATTCTATTGCAGTAGTGCTCAAAGGTAGGGTTTGCAATCCCAAATCCCAGGTCAGATTGAAATTAGACTAAGATTAAGATAAGTGTCGAAATAATTACGAATAAGATAAGTGTCGAAATAATTACAAATTATATTTGCATGATATCAGTTCATTAACTTGACAATATGTAGTTGTATTTCTGTGCATCAGTTGTTGTTACACAACCGTTATCATTACCAACCATTGTTTCTTATGTGTCTGTGCTAACAGGTCACATTGTGGCTCTTGCTTGGCTGTCTCTGTCACTCCTGCAGAGGCTTCTAATCTGAAAGCAAAAACAACATAGAAAAACCAAAATCGGTGTGAACGTTCCCCTCAGTCCGCCTCTGGCATAACGTGTGTCGATTTTCACTTCTGAAGGTCACAGTTTGAGGTCAGCGGCCGGACCTCAAACCTCAAGTAAATGGCACCCGAAAATGTTGACCCAGTTTATTGCAACACTAGGCAAAGTGTAAAAGTGGACCTTCAGCTGAAACGCATAATAAGTAAGTGCATAATTGTTGAAACATCATGTGGGTTGTATAATGATATTGTAGAGTGAAGCGATGCGACTGGCCCGCCAGCTGAGTGCCGATGTTAGCGTATCTCAAGTCAAGGACATTTTCGCCGAGATGTCACGCATCATACCACCCTGTGTCACAAACTGCTTTCATCAACGACCGTTTATCATTCCTTTGCTTAACCTGGCTGACTGCCAGCATTACTCTGAGCAAAACTCGCAATAATATTCTACTTAAATTCGATGGTGTTGGTTCAGTTGCCATCACACGTAAATGAAATGTTTAAACTTGCCGATAAAAACAGGGTTCCTACAGGTCTGAGAAAACGAAAAAGTCAGGTAATTTTTGTGTTCAGGGAAAGGTCATGGAAAAATATTATTTTTGAAAAGTCAGGGAAAATGATCATGGATCATGCAGACTCCAGATATCTGTGATTTTTTGCATTTTTAAGTATTTAAAAACAGCTTCCGTTGAATGTACAAAACCTAGAAATGTTTCAGCTTCATGGGACAAAGGGCTTTTGTCATTTGCATATTGCTCCATTAATACTGTTTCATTACCTCATGATGTAGTTCTGACATTTGTGCAATAGGGTTATAGTTTTGATAAGGCCAGGGAGGGATATTGTCATTCCATGTCTGGAAAAGTCAGGGAATTTTGCTACAGAAGACCTGTAGGAACCTTGTAAAAATCATGTTGAAGGTGACATTGCATAGCAGCTTTACCTTTGTTTGTTTGCATGACGCAAGGACTCGATCTAATTCAGTGTTGGTTGGCATGATTTTAGTGCTCGATAAATCGATATCATGGTGGTTGCAACTGCTGAAAGTTCAAAGTTGAATCAAATGGTCGAATTTTCTTAAGCATGGACGACTGGATTATTTTATTGGTCTTTGAGAAGTGCATTGTTCTGGTTTCAGCAGTGTTGACGAATTTTTTTACTGCAGCTTCTAGTGCTTGTTTCTTAATCATGTTTAGTTGAATGATGGTCTCTTGATGCATTCAAGCTATTTTTGTGCACTGTGATCTGAATACAGATTGTTAAACTGCATGGCAAGTCTGATCAGTGTTCAGCTTCAAACTTGAGCCAAGGCTGAATAAATTATGTCATTGGTATGAAGTTTTGATTTGAGAATGTTTTTTTATAAATTAATTCAAAAATATACTATGTACAGTTTTTGTGCCCTGGTGCACTTGTAATTTTCAGGGCTGCAGAAATTAATACATTCTGAAATGGTTCACCCACCTGTGGATGATCACTCATTGAAGTACAAACCGAGTCGGCGTCAATAAACTTTACTATAGCTATATAAACATTACTATAACTACCACCAAAACTGTCATCCAAATATAACGTCACTCATTTAATGCATAAGATACATGAGAAAACAAAAATTGCAAATATAATGCATCCAAGAAGCGTAAAAACTCGAATACCAAAAGGGTGTCATTTTTGGACCACCATTCCACGTTAATATAAGTTGTGAATTGTTGACAACTACAATTAAATTAACACGTATTATGTAGTACGTCACCATGAACCACATAACAGTGATTTGTACAGAAAATGTCCATTGTGTTTATTTTTGTTTGCTGTTTGCTTTTTATTAAGTAATTACAAAGTAATTAGAAACTACTACACGTAGCTATTTAGCACTGGCGTTAAAATAACAAACTTTGGTATTAATCCGAAATATACACTATAAATGTTCAATCAGCCCTCACCTGCTGTATTTGGCCAGATTTTTTAGGCCTTCTTTTTCTACACGAGTCGGGTGAACGAATCGCAACTAAATAGAAAAATATCATTGTTTCTGACTGGACTGGCGACAAACAAAATAAACATAATAGTATTATGCTGCACTGTATATACGAAGCAGTTTTGTATATTTTTAAGGCCTCAACTCCACTTACTTTGACTTGTTGTGGATTTGTTGCACAACAAGTGCGCGTAATATAAATCGATCGAAAGACTGTACAGCAAATCAGTGGCATAGCCAAGGGGAGGGAGGGGCAGGAGGGTAGGGCCCCTAATCTCCCAGACAAGATATAAGCGCACTTTTAAACTGCACTAAATGTACCAATTTCGTCAGTTGATTATCAGGAAAAAATTAAAATTGTTGCCACCAGATCTCATATTTTATAGCTGCTAGTATAGTGCACCAAATTCGATTTCGGCCGAACTTACAGCGCTCCCCCAAATATTGTAGCTGTATTTTAGAGTTCCTACTTCTAAGGGGAGGAAGAGGAGAGGAAGTGGGAAAAGGGGGGAAGGGGAAAAAAAGGGAGGGGAATGAGCGGGGACGAAAGGGGAAAGGAAAAAAGGCTCCACCACTGCAACTAATCTGCAACAAGTGGAAGTAGTGAAGTTTGGTCTTAGGTGGCTGGCGTCTCTGTGTCGAGGTAAGTGTTGTCGACACCAGCGGTTGATTCGAAGTTCTCAAACTCGGCGACTGTACACACGTTGTCGGTGGCTATCCGGACACGCTGCTGCTGCTGGTAGGGCGGAGGTGACAGTCGCCGCTGGTCCAGATGGTCGGCGTCTTGTTGTTTCTTGTTAGCTTGTCGTGACACGCACGCCTCTAGAAGATGCTTCTCTGCCTTCTCGAGTCCGACGCACGCTATGAACGCGAACAGCAGTCCGCTGAGCACGGCGGCCGTGTACCAGCCTAGCTTCGGGTCGTACGGCAGCGGGTCGTCGGTTCGAATGTCTGCTAGATGCTGATCCCCGCCATCTGCCGAAGGTGGTGGTGGTGGCTGGTTTGCTGTGTGTGATGAAGTATTGTCGGCCGAGCAGATGGATTCTATGTCTAACGCCGTGGCTGTGTCGCCGCAGTACAGGAGCGCCGGCCGCGGTCGCCATGTGGAGCGTCGCGCGTCCCGCACCAAAGACCGGAAGTTGATTGCGTCACAGCGGCAGACGTGAGCCGGAAGCGCCAGTCGCTGTAGTCGCGTCAGAGAACTGATGTCCGGTGCAGAGCCGAGTCGGTGACAACGCGTCAGGTCCAGTACGGTCAGTGCTGCCAGGTGTCGAGTGACCAGTCGACTCAGCCGTGTGCCGGACACGTTGAGACTAACCAGCCGCCCGGCAGCCGACAGTGAGTCACTCTCCAGTGTCGTCAGAGGATTGTCAGAGAGATCCAGCGTGCGCAGCTGCGTCAGCGGTCGGAGCCACGTCCCCGCTACCGAACTAAGTCTATTTGCCGCCAAGCGTAGCACCTGCAACACGCATATCCACCAGCTGTCCAACACAAAGATTTGCTCGTAAAATATTCTCCTAATTCGAACTGAACTGCCAAAGTAAGTAACTAAGTAAGTAAGTAAGTAAGTAAGTAAGCAGTTTATCAAACGTGTGTCAGACGCACATGCTTACACACCTCATAAAACATGAGCAAAAAATGCAGTTGGCTAAATTTCGACATTGACTTGCGGAATAATTGACTTAAGACATTGTTATTGGTCATAAATTCTCGATTCCGTGATAGCCAAACAGGGCTAAACAGTTTTTAACCGACCGTACTTCAGTAAAGGTCGATCTATTGGCATGAATTGGCGAGTCTGGCGACTTCCTATAGGCTGTCAATAGTAACCATGTGTCTGTCTGCTACGGTTTGGCCGCAATTTTGAATGGAATGTTTGAAGCTATGAGTGGCCGTATCTCAAAAATGGTAAGAGATAGGGCCTACTTTTCTACTGATCACTGATGGAAAGTCGCATATTGGCTTTCAAAAGACATGAAAATCATTCACCTTGAATGACCTTGAATGTCAGTGCTGCAACAGGAACTGTAGGCTTATAGGCTGTAGCGTGTCGTTTCGAGCAGGGCATTTTTATTGTAAAAAATATTTTCAAAACCTGCGTCAGATATTTTCCTTGTTCATTCACTCTGTAGTTGTTTATATCGTTTGGCGAAATGACCACGTGCGATATCTGTCATGCTGTCGTTCATTGTAGGTTTCGAGAAAGCCTTTCGTTGACATAGCGTACATGGAACTGTCTCACCTCTGACAAAGATTTCGGACGCTGGACTTCGGATGTACAATACAATACAATACAATACAATGAAAAAGTTGCACTCAAAAACTGACAAACACACTGTCAGTTTAATCTAGCACATCTAGAACTGAAATGTTTAAAAGAAAAATGAAATGAGAGACACTGAGAATAGAAA
>Ga0209367_1006151_pt1 | contig 16634 bp, 7 predicted proteins | sample WorMetLIZISLAND2_FD_187412 | JGI IMG/M metagenome (GOLD analysis project Ga0209367, IMG submission 187412) | Marine gutless worms symbiont microbial communities from Max Planck institute for Marine Microbiology, Germany - Olavius geniculatus... ... | reverse complement strand
TCGTTGACCTCCCCCCCTCAGTTTCAGATTCCTAACGCCGCCCATGGTTGTGCCCGATCAACGTAGCCACCCTACCCCTGGCCTGGTTCGTACCTGGCAACCTCAATGGTACCTAAATGGGTGGCCGTCAATTAGAAACCGGTAAACCATCTCGGCATGTAAGCAGCCACTCATGTCAACTCAGCCTGGCCATCCTTTCGTGGATAGGCGCAATGATACCAGCGAAATCTAGAACGTAAACAGGCACACCGCGCGATGCACTATAGCCATGTATCCGTGGCCTCGCAGTGTAGAGCAGAGAGCTGCCAGTAGCCTCTTCAGATCTTCGAAATATTTGTGTAGCTGGGGACATTTTAAAAACGGTCAGATCAAGTTACCAGGTCAAAGATGTCCCAGTCAGATTCATTGGACCACGAGTCAAAATTCAAGTGCAAAAAAGTTAAACGTTATCCACAACTCTTAATGGCAACCCAACTTAAAACTACGGAGTGCCAACTGCCATGTGGGATCACACAGTGCTTGCTACCTGCCACCCGATACAGGTGAATGTGCCTGTCTTAACCCCAGCAAAAAACGATTCACTTATACCCTGGAGAGATGGAAAACTAAGTTGACTAAGTTAACCTTTCCGCAGACAGTTATCCATCATAATAGTAACCACTTGTCAGCCATCAACCGCGGTATGCGGTGATATCGCCAAGAAAATAATACCGTCGACGTGTCGCGATATAGGTGGCCCCTCACTATATGGCTTTGGCACTCATATTGTGGGGTCGGCGAACAATCCACAATACGGTAGCCCTAGCGCATATAAATGACACGTCGTCAACATAATGCGAGTGAAGGTCGTCCAGCCGGACCGGCGCAGCTTTATATCAACACACGGCCACAATCGCCTCCATGCAACCATAGAACTAGCCCAGTCCATTCCAACGATGAAATGTTAATGATCGACGGGCCCATACCGCAGAAATATTACAGTTTTCATATTATTTTTATATTACATTCAGTTCTAGTTTATACACAGTTCGCTAAATGCTCATGATACGGTTCTTGTATACAGTTTTCGTTTCCCCAAAAGAATTAATTTAGGTTATGTATCGTTCTTAAGTTAAGTAAGTAATTTGTTTTATTCTTATATAGCTTTCTTACAATTTTAGTTCGACAAAATGCACCTTGCAAAAATACAAGTGTGAATTACTTGGCATTTTTAAACGCCAGTTCAGGGTTTTCCTCATAACAATGGAAATCTTTCAATGCTGGAAACTCTCATTTTACAAACTGTTCAACTGACCTAGATCCTACACATCTCGTTTTTCGTTCTTTTTGCCGTAAGTAACGTTCTTTTCGGTTCGTTCTGCTTGCCGAAAATTTCTATGGTTTTTCGTTTGTCTTCAACCTAAAAATTCTAGCTGACGTCCTCGTAAAACCGAGTCCGATAATTTCCGTTCTACTTCTCGTTTTAGTTACTGAAATACAGAGCCCGGGTGTAACGCCTGCTCTATGGCGTTTTCTATGTGATGATCATGACAGGCGTTATGAACGTTTAAATAACATATTATCGAGCGCCGTGACACATTACCACTGCCGGTCAGGTCATTTCGACTAACGCGCTTTTAGTGCTCTCCATGGGGCAATATCATAATGGTGCTCCACCGATAATCCCACAAAAGTTACCCGATAAATTAACTGCGCAAAAAAAATGAGCCGGTTGAACGAAAATCGAAAGTAGTAATATAGACTGTATGTAACAGTGTTGTTATTATTATTAGTAGTAGTAGTAGTCGTGGTAGTATGTACAGGATTTCAATTTTGCCCCTAAATCCCCCAGAATTGAAGAAAAATCAGCCTGAACATTTGTATTTTTAAACGAGAAATTTCCGACAAGATAAATTTTCGAACAGGCTCAAAACTATGAAAAAGTGCAGTTGCCCTTTTCCCCTGCAGGCCACGCTGCCCCTGTTAATGGACACCAAATACAACGTCAATAAGTCTTATAGGCACAGACACATAAGCAACAAAAATCATCGCTCCTCTGTTATCACTGGTTGTGGACAGCGGTGTGAGGAAGGGATCTAAGAAAACTGTGCTCCCTTCTCAGATTTTTTTTTTATTTTTGCGTAAAAATGGTGTGCCTGCGTGCATTTTAACACTGTTTCAAAAAAAAATTAGCTCAAAATTGGACACTAGATGCTTGTCGTTCGTGATTTCCTAGAGAACACAAGCCCCCAGTACCGCATTATGACCACGCCAGTGTGTGGATGTGTGGTATGCTTTCTGCAGTGCTCTAACTGACCTTGTCCTTGTGGGTAGACTTCGAGCTTGGCGGTGGCCGTCGCCGGTTCGCCGACTCCGTTCTCGGCGACACACTCGAAGACGCTGTCGTCTCGCCTCGGCTTAGCAGGTTCAATACGCAGTACCGCCACGCCAGCACTCTGCTGCACCTGCACGTGATATAACAAGACATTCGAGCTAATGCTCACAACACGCGCGACGGCGACATAAACCAAAGTTCACGCTACATAATTTCGTCCATCGTATTTTTGTGACAACTTTGTGCACTAACTTCAAAAGATTCGGAAAACAAGGCAACTATAGCCATTGAAAATTAGTCACTTTCAACCACGCCACACTCGCCAGGACCTTAGCGAATATCCACATAAGCCTTACGATGCCACAAACTAGACTTCCTGGTAAACATTTTTATCGCCGAGAGTATCGGGGTATTTTCATTCGTTAGCACACAGTTCTCTCCAAAAGCGAAACAAAAAACAATCTAGTCAAATCAACGATTAAAACAGACTTTAGCCCAAAATGGCATTTCAAGGTCATTCGAGGTCAAACATTTTAAGATCAATTAAAAGCCGATAAAAATCACACCGTGATTCTGCATTATAATATTGGCTTCAACTCTAAAAAATTTTAAGACATGAGTACGAAATTACCAAGGATCGCTGGTTCTGACCACCCGACTGTCGTTTGAGGCCCTCTCGTCACGAAACCCCCACGAATATCCGTAAAAATATTATACTCCTTAAAACTAACAGTGCTCGCGCTACATTTTGCCGTTGACAGTATGCGTCTGTTTTCTATCAAATTTCCGTGACCTCCGCAAGACGTCTCATTTGTGCATTAATGTGTGGCACGGGCGTTCAAGGTAATCCAAAGTCGTTTATTTTGGTAGCAACAGAAACAGCTTAGTCTATTTCACCAGGGCTTGAATCGGTATACTGAGATGTGACACCAAGACGAACGGACAACAAGTCAAACAGAATATACGACAGCCAAAAGATGGTACGCGCTTAGCACTGCGTGCTGTCGCGCGTAAAAAAACAAGCTCTATACCTATAATCTAGTCAAAGGTGGCTTGGTGGCGTAATTGTAGAGTGTCAGACTTACGATCGAGAGGTCGTGGGTTCGACTCCAGGTCGGGTTGCTATCAAGTGGTTACTATCAACCAACACCAAGGTCAACTCAGCCTTTCATCACTCCGGGGTATCAGCAAATCTAGCACCGGCATGTATGGCTAGGGTTAAGATGTGGTGCATTTGCCTGCGTCGTGTGGCAAATGAAACTATGCGATCCCACACGGCAGGTGACGCTCCGTAGCTATGAAACAAGTTTCCAACAAAGTAAGTAAGCAAGCATGCAAGTAAGTGAGTAAAATGTGAATTTATATAGCGTATGTCGTTAAATAAAATTTTAATGCTATAGCATTTAACTATTTAATAAAATCAAGTTCCAGCTATCTATAGTCTTGAAAAACAGAAAAACTACAGAAAAGCTGGCACAGACCGTTACGACGGTGTATCGCTGATGATTGGAAGTGATTCGTCGTCCAGCGCGGCGCCAGAACACGTCCGGGGTCGGATGACCAGAGGCCCGACAGAACAGCGTTACCGCCCCGTTCTCCACCACTTTCTGATCGCTCGGCGACACCGTGATTTTCGGCGCATCTGTACACGGCACAGCAAAAACAAACGGATGATTTATACCAAGCGAAGATGCGGACGCCCACTGCGACATGTATGCGGCCGCCCGTCCGGCAAGCGGCCTCCTGGCAGCAGATGGAACCACACGAAGTACCTGCATGATTTATCACCACCTGCATAGTTATAAACGTGTCGGTGTATAAGCTAGATATGCGTCGTTTTTTAAAAAATTTCTATAGAGGTACTTAACGTCCGGCGACTTTGACCTTGGCCTGTGACCTTTTTAACCAAGAACTGGCTCACCGATGTTTTTTTCTGATTTCTTTACGCTTTTTATTGGATCGAGATTGAAAACCCGTTCGGCGTACGGGACAGACGGACAGACAGGCGGACTGGCAAAACACGTAATGCGGCCTATAGGACGGCCGCATAATAACAAAAATGTTTATGATGCTGTAATCATAGCAAAGCCACCGCGCACAGCTCATCCCTTTCACTTGATGAATTCAATTTCTTGCAAAACAGCGTTAAACTTTAACAATCTCAGCGAAAAGGCTCAGCGAAAGTCTAAGTCAAAAAGTCGCCCAATCTGACCTTCAGTATTAGCTTTGATATTAATATGAGTATATAGTAATAAAATTACGATGGTGGGTGTGAAAATTACAGTACTGAGGCTAGGAGCAGGATAGGTGAAGCGGACTTGCGGCTTGGTAAGGCTAAAGGTGCGTTCTCACTGTGCGCGTTAACGCGCGTTGATGAGCGTTAACGCATTCATGAGCCAACCAATCAAAGTGTCCTATCCAAATTCCTAAAACATTTTGATTGATGGTTGGCTCATGAATATGCATGTTCGGCTCAACTTTGGTCTAAGTAGGTAAGTTTAGGCTCAGCGAAAGTCTCAGCGAAAATCTAAGTCAAAAGTGAAGTAGCCCATTCCGTTCTATTACGAAAGACGTAGTGAGTCGACATCTCAGAAATTGAAGAAAAAAAGCCTAAAAGTATGAGAAAAGCAGGTAGGTTCTCTAGCTATGATAATATGCGGTCTGTTCCTTCGCAGCCGCCGGAAACCGGCACATGGCGACTGGCAAGTTACAACGTTTCGTCCTACTTAGTACAGTCGCTAAAAGGGAGTTTCCGGTCTACGGAATAAGCTTTCACCAGAGATTACCTCTGTTCTGTCACTCACAGTTTTCAAACAGCGTCTCAGGACTTTCCGCTTTAGTTGTTTATGTCCGGAGCCATACTTATCTGACACTTTACTGTCGTGGTCCCAGAAATAACGACTATAATTGTTCAGGCCACGTTAAACCCCTTTATGACGACGACGACAGACTACAAGTGGGTGTCGGTGACGTCAAAGTAACGGTGACGTCACTATAGCTACATCACGAGCACGTGCGTGACGCTACTGACGTCGTGTGTGGTCCCTGACATCAAAGCACAGTGGCGCCGTCTACAGGGTGTCTGATGTAACACTTAGACTCAGTGATCCAACAGTATAGCTGCCATCTCTGATGGTGGAGAATTTCTTGCGCTTCCCCGCAGCACGAATCACACGAAATGTGTCAGACGCGTGAGATAAAAACTATTGATCACGTGCCAAAAGCGTTTAGCTGCGTATGCAACGTAGAGCTTCCCACAATCCTCAAAATTTTAACCTTTAGGCAGAATTAGATATATTTATTCAGAATGAGAAAATCACAGCAAACCGTAATGCTTTCGATCAAGTATAATTATGGTAGTCATTCGACGTTTCAATTCAATGAAGGATATGAGCCCCAATAAAATCAACACTGTGTATTAGCTTTCTGTATTTGTTTCTTGTAGGCAATAAAGGCTTCTTCAGTGTTCAGATCTTACTGCTGAAGTCTGCTGCATTTCAAACATATTTAAACTTCACATTTAAACTTATTTAAAACCCGATCGCTGATTCTGATCAGCGGCGTCGTGGGTGGCAGGAAGTTGCAATTATTTCCCGACAGAAAACGCGGTCCGCAAACTACCGACAGAGCAGATTACGGGCGCTCAATATTTTACTCGTAATTTTGCAGATATTAATTTTGTTCCTAAATTTCCCACCAAAGTGGGGATTTTAGCCCGAAATTCTGCATTTTTGAACCAAAAAAAAATCCGGCAAAAATAAAATTTGCCGACAGCCAAAATTTTAGGGGCTGGCAATTGCCGCGCTGCCAGTACGCCACAGACACTGAATTTCAAACCCTGCATGGTGGCCCAGTCTCTGTCTCTGGTCCACTCGCATATGGCATCACAGTGTATAGACCATAGACGTAAAAACGTTCCAGAAAAAAAATTAAAAAACGTTCAAAAACGTTGAATAAAAAACGTTGGTCATAATTTGTTCAACTTCTTGCCTAATGCCTAATGCTGTAGGTACAGTATACGTGAAACTAAACTTTAGATAAAGAGAACTTTATTTAATTTTAATTTAACCGTGTTGCTATAAAATCACAGCACCAGACTAACCAAATAGACTAGAGAAAAAGACTTTTTATTTAATGTATTTCGACTAAGTAAAAAAACTACTGTCACTATGACCTATTAATTCGATTCTGTGGTTTCAAAAGTGCTTCTCGAAGTTCTTGGTGGAATTTTTATGCACGTTTTAAAAAAAATTTAAAAACGCTGAGAAAATTTTTAAAAACGTTAAAAAACGCAAAACCGTGGCAATTTTTTTTTAAAAAAACGTTAAAAACGTTTTTACCCGATTGGGAAAATCACAATGTTTTTACATCTATGGTATAGATGGGTTTTGGCTGTCCGAATGATTGATTGATTGATTGCGCCACCCTCAAAAACTGCAACACTGCAGCTTCGATTACTGTCAACCATCTCATAGAAGGCAGTGATCTCACGCATGGCTGGGTGCACGAGTGGCCTCAGATATATTTCTTGCAGCTAACACGAGAAGGAGAACAAAAACGGCAATATATTGATTTTCGCTTGCGTCTTCGTTCTACAAGAACATAAGTCAGTATTTTAAGGCGAAAAAACGAAATGTTTCGACGTTTTACTCTGCTCGAAATTGCCGTTTTACAAGTTACTTTACTGGCCCGCAGTCCGCATCGCCGAAATTTAACTTTCGTTCGTTCTGCATGCCGTAATTTCGGTTTTCGTTTTCTTCAGCCGAAAAGTTCTACAAATTCGACGTTCTCGCGAAACGAAAACCAACCAATATTTTTCGTTTTAGTTCTGGTTTCAGTCAGTGTAAAGTATCTCCGGTACGGATAAGATGGGACTGGATGGGGCAATCGCGGGAGGCTGCAGTGGGTCTCACTCGGTCACGAAAAGAATTGTCGCAGCAACTGCAGACGTCGACCCTTGTCCGAGTCAGTCTCTGTTGTCTGTGTGCACTAAAAACTCTGTGACACCCAGCTGTCATGAACAGCAGGATCGACTCCGACTGCCACTTTCAGTCACTGTTGCTTGCACGGACAGACACCACAGCGATAGATACAGCGATCGACTAGCTGCCCAGACCACCTAGCGACCTGCGAGGAAACGTGAAGCAGTGGGACTTGCTGCGATTGCTACCCTGTGACGACGTAGCAGGGTTTTTGAATTTCTTTTGAGGTTTTAAAGATTTTTGTTAAGATTTATCAAGTTTTTATACCCCGTTTACACGAAAAAGCTGGCGCTTAGAGCTGGCTTTCAGAGCGCTCGAACCAGCTCTTATAGTCAGCTTTCTGGCGTAAACGGGGTATTAGTTTTTAGAGGTTTTATTTTGGGTTTTAGTGTAGCCTACAATGGAAACAAGACACAAATTTTAAGACCCAGAAAAAAACATCATATCTACACCATTCTCCACGTTTTGTTGAGTCAATAGTGAAGAGCTACCGTCCGATTTACGACTACATGAGATGTGGGCTGACTGCAAGCATAGACACTAGGATCTGTTCAGCTCCTGATCCTACATAGGCCTAATGGTTCTACGTTAAACGCAGTGACTTAGCCTCGCGGTAACATCAACGGTCGCATCAATGAGCTTGCTTGACGTTAAGCCGGTGTCCTGGGAAATTTGTCGCACCTGGAAAATTCTTCCCACCTCCATATTGTCATAATGTAACTAACGCTAACCCTAACCCTAACCCTAACCCTAACCTCAACCCTAGCCCTAAACCTAACTCTAATCTTAACCCTACTCCTAATCCTAACCCTTACTCTAAATTTAACCCTATCCTTAATCTTAACCCTAACCTGTACGACCGCGTGTGGGAATTTTCCGGTGCGACGAATTTTCCACTACACCGGATCAGTACTGAGATAAGTGACCTTCTGCCGTCTTCGTATTCGTCCAAACCACCCAGGCAAACTCAGCCTGGCCATCCCTCTGTGGGTAAGTGAGTACCGGCGACTGTTACGGTTATCGCTATGGCTGCTAATCAGAGCTGGCCATCCGGCCGACCTGGTCGGTATGCTAGCTTAATTGGAGTTAACCCTCGCCGGCTCAGAGCGCCAAAAAAAGACGGATGAGGTACCACGCAGTGGACCTAGTTGTCTATGCAAAATCTTCTTCTTCTTTACTCTAAATCGTCGTAATCCGTCAGTAAATGCAAAACTCCCGATTCACCATGATATAGATAACTGATGGCCAGAAGGCGATCAGGACGCACAGACGCTGATGAATCATGCATGGAGCCCGTGTCTATGGGACGTCTCCGTGATTCTATACGAAGTCTTCCGTTCCATGCTGCAGCCACAGCGGGGTGGATCCAAGCAGCGGGAGATATATGAAGAAGGACAGCGCTGAAACAACGTGCTGTGTCGAAGTCTACAGAGATATTGTGGCAGATTTAATTTCACGGCAGATCTAAACGTTGGTGTTCCATTAATTCTGGTGAAAAAAAGTATAGGCCTTATAGCGACTTTCCCGTGAGAAGCCAGAAACTGGTATTCTCTATTTTAACCAACATTCAGTTCTGCAACTGGACATTTTTGCACTATGCACTAAGCAGAGCACATGCCGGCACATCACTCGACGGCCACTGGTTAAGGAGTCTTTTCAACCTGTTAAAGTTTCACCATATAACAAAGAAGATAGCACGACAACAACGGCAGACAAGATTGACTCGAAAAGTCAATGAACCTAGCTGGGCTAAGCTGGCTGCAACGATCCAAGACTTCGAAAATTTCTAATAAAAAATGAAAAAAAAAATATAGCTATAACCGTTCTTACATAAGTCAGGCTCGCGAACAGCAGCGCTTTACAATCTCGGAAGTGGCAGCTGATCGGCATGAGCTACATGTAATGATACCACAGCGCACTATGCGGCCATCCACTGCCCGCGTCAGCGAACAATATTGAACCCGCGGTTTGCAGCAAGCAGACATACCACCGTCCCAATCAGCCACACAAAGCCTTCCCCCGTAGCCCGTATGCTACTGCATGCTTTTTTCCCATCTCACTGAGAGTATAAGAATAAGTTGACTCAAAATCGTCACAAAAACAAGCAAGCAAGCAATTTATATAGCGCGATAATTGTAAAAAAAACTTCGAACGCGCTCAATGTGTTAGTAAGAAAAGAAGTAAATAAGTTTGATATAGCGCCAAAAAAGGTGCTTTTAGTTTTAGTAAATCGACGACCGTCTTAACAGGTTGCATACAGTGTTATGGTCAGGTTTCGCGAACTCTTCATTTGGTAATGGAAATAATCCAGCGAAATGGGTCGCGCCGGGCCGAAGTGAATAATTCAATAAGCTCTGATGTTTCGCCGCAGCTCAAATCAGCAAAGCGCAAAGAAAGCATGGCATAACCGTATATTTTAACAGTCAGTATTAAATTTCACTTATTTTTATTTTACACAGATGCAGATGCGTTCAGAAATTGCTAGACACACCGTGTCGTATAGTTGGCAAACCCGGTTAATTAACGAAGCGAAACTGAAGGGTGGGTCAAAACGAACGTAGGGACATCTGTTTTGCTCGGTGACACGCAATACCCCAAAATAGTACCCAGTTTGCACGACGAAACTGACTCTACGAACTGGCTCTGAAAGATCGTGTGCTCTTAAGGAGCTCTTATAGAGCCAGCTCGTAGAGCCAGCTTCCTCGTGTAAAAGGGGTATAAGACTCGCAGTGATGGACTATTTCTTATTGTGCAGGTATATCAGTAAAGTGCCTCGTCTACGTCCATTTTTTTTCAAAATTAACAGCAGAGGAAGTTTACAGGCCACTAAATGTATTCGGCACAGAGGAAAATGAATTCAAAAGGGCATCGAAAGTGCTTTGAATGTTTTGACCCACCCTGTGTATGCAGCCAACAGTAGCGTTATTGGGTGTGCCGTGGGACACACAATACTTACGCATTAAATACTGGATGTAGCGGTACTGCGTCGCGTTTCTCCCTGTCAAGCATTTTACATGCCAGCCATGCTGTTAGTAGCATTCGAATCGACAAATCGATCACACAGTTACAAATACAGCACTATAGCAAAATCCAGATACAGCTAAAAGTGTCAGCGTTTAAGCATCATAGCAATTCTCGATAAAAAATACTAAATATAGTGGCATTAACTAAACAATAATCTTATCAGTGATAGAGTGATCCGATTTGAAACTTGGTTAAAATTTTAAAAAAAACATCTTTAGTTTTCGTTCATTAATAGGTTGTTTATACGATCCAGAAAACGTCCAGCATTACGGTTCCTGGAAGTTTGCTGGACGTTTGCTGGATTGTGTAAACACCCCATAAAATTAACTAAAATTCATAATTTTTTTTAAAGTTTCGTAAACCATAGCCAACAGCATACTCCTTGTTGCTATTTATATGCTTCTCTGCAGCTGAATGTTAAACTAAATTTTTAACATTTCTGATGAAAAGAAATACAATTTGAATTCTCGGCCACTGCTTCTTATAATAAGTAAAAATACGGCAAACGAACTGATCGATCACGCACGTCGCGGATAATGTGAGCGGTGAAAATACGAAATGAAAGTACCACGAATAAAAACAACAAATAGCCTAAATAAAAAAGTACAAAATGACAATAAAACACAACTTAGTAAAGCGCATGCATGGTGGCCTAAATTTAATTCAGTACACTCGGTAGCAGACAAGGTGCTGAACCCAAAATACCAAAAAAAACTCAAAGAAAACTTAAAAGCCCCTATTGTCGCTGGTATGGAAGCTAAAAACGAACCTAGTAGAATTAATTTTAGACGTACTTATACTACACTGAACTGTTTTCTGTAGGCCTATAGCTTAAATTAACACTGCTTAGGCTTAAAAGCACGCAAATAAGTTCTGCACATATATTCTAAATTTTCTATCGACCCTAAAACGCCGGCCGATTTCTATTTCCCATATATCCACATAAGGATATATCTAAACGCGTATGATACGAAAGGCAGCAAAAATGCCAGCAGCATCGGCAGTATAGCTGGCGGTGGGAGTTAATTGTATTTAGTGCAAAATCCGTCAAAGCGCGCCGCAGAAATCCATTCGAACGAAATCGACGCAGCAGAAGTGCGCAAAATAGCGGAACGACGCAAGCCAATAGCGAAGAGCGAATAGCAAGTGCAGTTGTAAATTAATTTCAGTTTTCCGGTGACGGTGCAGCGTCGAACAAAAACAGACGCTGCAGTAAATGAACTGCGCTGCTGCCGCTGACACGAAGTAGTAAAAGACGAACTCTACATGGGTCGCTAGGCTGTACCAAATGACACACTCATGGGGGCTGCGGCACCACAAAAATGTGGGGTACAAATCCAGGAGGGATAGTTCATACTCCGACACTGCCTAATACCCCGTTTACACGATCAAGCAATCATCAAGCAAACATCGAGCAATTAGAGCATACGTCGTGCACGTGTATTTTGAATGCAGTTGCTGGATGTTTGCTCGATGATTGCTCGATGTTTGTTTGATCGTGTAAACGGGGTATAAGGCGACATATATGTGTACTGCATGAATAGAGCTAGAGTTAGTGATGAAGTTAAGAATAGGCCTATGGATAATTTCCATCTTTGGCTACAGCGGACCCAAATCGTTACGTTTGTTCTCAAAACTGCAGGCGAGCTGTAGCGTATTCGTAATAGCAAATGTAGGAATACAAACCTATACCCCAACTCCAAGACCATAGCCAAGAGAAAAAAAATTTGACAGAATCCCCCTCCGTCAGCTGGAACCAGAGAAAGTCGTATAGCAATAACCACAAACGTCATCAACGAATGCGATCTTCAACTTCGAAATGCATATAATTGCGTTTGCGGCCCGGACTTTGCCTCGTACTCGACTGGAGAAGCTTACAGCGCTCCCCAGCGCACTTAGCAGGATTAATAAAGACCTGTCGGAATGGATATTGTACCCCTAAATTTCAAATCTCTGGCGCTGCGCCCTTGGACGCAAGCATAGCCCAAACAGACCATAAAAACGATTACTACCATAATGTCAACTAGCCAGTAATATACTGGAGTCCATGCCCAGACACGCCTTCTATGGACTGTGACTGTGACGGACGAGTCAGCAAGGTATAGCGCTCGCTGCCATGCAGTCGGACGTGTGGCAGAACGAATTGCCTCCTCCCGACGCGACCAAGGGTGCTGCAGTGCATGGCTGTTAGCACGGGGGCAGCTCAATAATCCAAAAGTTCGACAGTCCGAAAGTTCTAATGTTCTTTCCTATACAAACGTTTCCTCTCAACTAAGAGTAGGATTAGGCTTAGACTGAGTGAACAAAAAATGCATATACAGTATACAACTTCCGACTATCGAACCTTCGGATTATAGGCCTAGACACACAAACGCCAGAACAGGACTGAGCAAATCAAAACTCGCTAGCCATCTTGTAAAAAGACTACTCGTCTGAATCCGAAATACCAAACAGTTTTCGTCAATGAAACTTAAATACGCGGCAATAAAGTGCTCGCAAGATTCTACTGGTGTTCAAATTACGGACGTACGGGCGAAATCGCCAGTGGCAGAAAACAATCGCTACATGTAGGCCTATGCTTACTCCACCCAGGAACGGATTGTGAACTCTGTGCTTGCCAAAATCGCTCTACGTGAGAACCGTGCTGGATAAGATCCCAACGCTACAACAGTTGCCTCAAATAAAAACCTCTTCCCCATATCCCAAGATCAATTTTTTTCCAGACTAGTTTTCCTGGTCGCTGTATAATACCAAACTCATTTGTTTCGCTAAAACATTTACGGCTATGCCTCCAGTTGTTAAAGTTAACTTTAATGATAGTGACAGCGCGAGACCATAAAACTAAAAAAATGTGACAAAGAAGACGGTCACGTCAAACAGTGAAGTGAGTGGAGACGTGCTATAATATTAGGCTATAAATAGCAACGAGTGACAATTTCTGAGTGGTGCGGCGTCAAAACATGACGAGATCATTACAAGCTGGGCGTTAACGCGATCAAGCTGCCTGGCGGCGACTATGCGCTGTCAGAAGAAGGCGTCACGTCAGTGGGTTGTGGCTAGAAATCTGGTTATGGGACGATTCGCGCAGTCCTTTTTATGGCTGTATTAGGACGTGGGCTAAAAGTAAAGTAAATTTTACGAGTGCTGTTTTGTTGGCTAATTCTTGCAGCCATGGGAGTGCAGAGTAAACTAGAAGGCGCTCGTAAGAGTGCATATCTCCCCCATATGAAGTAATTTATGCATTACAACAACAACAACAACAACAAATACTACTACTACTACATTGTGACCATGCGTCTATCTGGCACCCTTATGGAGATATGGCGCCTCAAAGACATGTACAGAGACACAAACACAGACACACACACGGTCACACAGTACTACCAATCTCGCAATCTCCTCCAATACGTGGCGGAGATAAGTATAGTTTGCAGACAGAGTCAAAACTGACTGGCGACGTATATGACGCGAGAACCAAGTCCAGGCCTACAATGAATCAAAGGTGGTGCACGGATCGTCTCATTTCCAGATATATGCCTCCCTGGCGGGCGTCGCTTTGACGAGGATCTATAGAGCCCGCCCGCAGAGCCGCGCGGCCGGCAACGTAACGTCCCGCCAGCCATCAACACTTGTCAGCAGACCGACGACCACCGCGTCGAGTAGAGGCCGCAGCGCCGCGGTGCTATTTACAGATCCGCCAATCGACACCCAGTTAACGACTCTGCCAGGCACACTAAAGTCGTGGTTGCACGTCAAACAACAGACGTCTCAAAACATTCTGGACAGGCCCGTCGAGAGCTACAGCCGGGCCCGCAAAAACGTTCTCGTGCGGCCCCTCTAGAGAATTTTTTTTAATTTTGTGCATCAAAATGGCGCATTATAATGTACATTATATTTTTGTGCGACGGTGGGCCTCCAAGCGTCGCGGGAACCGGGTAACTTACCCCGCCCCCTATCCTCCTCTCAACGGGCCTGGTTCTGGAAATTTTTCGTGTTTTACGATACACGTCACGACGTTCAAAAACATCTGCATGCGCTAGGACATCTGCAAAAATGTTTCGAAACATTTTAAAAGAAATAGGCAGGACTTGAAGTTGTAGATAGAAAGTAACTATAAGCAAGAATTTTTTTTCAAAAATACACAGCGAACGCTGCACACAATCACATAAGCTTTGCTAAGTTTAACGGTCTGCCATGGCAAGGGCTGTCTGTCGTCTGTCTGTCCGTCCGTCTGTAACAGATGTATTGTGGCTAAACGGTACGGCGTATCTCAGAAACGATGACAAACAGGACCAAAGTTGCTGCTATTAATCACTAACGGGCGTTCACATTTGCTGCCTTTCGGACACCAGCATACAGTCGGCCCACCCTAGCGACGGCTAGGCTTTTTGTAAACGTTGCGTTGGGTGTAAAAGCCTCTTAACGTTCCTGTTGGCGGCGGCGGTGACAGTGACGGCTGTTGATGGGGCTGACAGTTATATCCCGTTTACGCGATGAAGCAAACATGAAGCGAACACGTCGTGCACGTGTATATATTGAATGCGTTTGCTTCACGTTTGCTTCATCGTGTTAACGGGGTATTAGGCTAGTTCCACGGTGGCGACCGCTGCAATCAACACATAGGCCGAGCAGACGACGAGAGGTTTCACGCCATCATTACGATGACCGTTGCTGCTGCTGCTGCTGCAGCCGCACAACGCTAGCAACCTAATACCCGGCGTAATAAGCCAACGATAGCCGTCTCCAGCGCTCGTTCAGACTCTGGGACGCTATGAGGATTACGCTGACATTTGGGCCGTGACGCCACGGCATACGACGTTTTGAAATCATGCGTCGACACAGCAAGATTTAGGTCTTAAAAGAAAGTTGTACATAGCCGATGGAAACCCATCTTAACGGTACTACATACAGCTGCAAATTTCCGTCAAAATAAATCATAGGGGCTAAAAAATTTCGAACCTGCCCTTAAATTACTCCAAAATGAATATTTGCAGCACCAAATTTTGTATTTTTAAAAGAATTTTTAAAACAAACTAAAATTTGAACGGGGAGGGGACCAACTGTCCCCACCTTGCCCCCGACACTTCACGTCAGAGTCCGTGAGAGCAGCTGCTAGTCCCCTAAACGTCACGACATCATCAGTCGGTTGTCAACATAATATCGAGGCTGCTGACGCCGGTGCAGACCTAGCTGCTATGAATCACCGTGGCAACGCGCAGTGCAGCAGCAGCAGCAGCAGCAAGGCTTTATCCTAGAGTCCAGTCTGCCGACATACGAGGCGCATTTTCAACCCAGACGTCGCTCAATTTCCACGTCTTGATTTAACTCGGGAGTCAGTCAGGGGTGTCATTTAGAGGGAAAGGGGTGGAGGGGTCTACGGACCCCCGGGATTTATTATTTTAGTTTTTTCTCCGGTATATCGTAGCCTATCTTTGAAACAGTTTTACTGCTGCAAGAACAATACGTTACGTAGACTGAGATACCAAAGATTACTGAAACCTCCCCCGAATGATTTACTGAAATGACGTCACTGGAGTCAGCATCTTTGCTGTGCTGCGACCGATGCTAACCGCACACGGATTAATGCTGATGGCCAGCAATACCACCGAAACAGGAGGGAGGGGAGAAGTGGCATTGGCCATTGGCCATTGGTCTCTCCATTTTACGCTTGGCCTATACCCTTTGCCGCTCGTTTTCGTACCACACAATCAGAGTAAATACGGAAACGTGCATAACAAATGCTGATCGCAATGCCCTTCGTGTAGAACGTCGCGACGGTTCCAGGGTTTAACTTACGCCAGCGGGTGTACCGTCCGATACGACGTACCGGTGTAACAGCCAATTTTTACTCCCCTGACTGAGTTACCTCCTGGGTAAGAACTGGCTAGCCCAGACTTACTCCCAAGGTATATATCGGCTAGCTAAAAGTTACCCTGCCCAGCCAGTTATTACCCTCCTCAGCTGTTGAAATAGTTGTAGGCCCAGTCTTATTGTGAGCTGCAATTGGACCGAAACTCGAGGACTACCTCGACAAAACCGTCACTGATTACCTAAACAGTTCCTCGATGGACAGAGACGGTGTCTGGGCCACGGATGCGGAGATTATCTCCACTGCGAATCTCCTGGGTTGCGACATCAATGTGTACTGTAAAGTGGGCGAGAAGCTAAAATGGCAAAGATTTCCTTCACAGTTCACTCTCAGCCACCCCACTGATGCTTGCCTCTATATAGACAACAGTTCGGGTGACCACTACAACGTCATTTTGAGTGTTCAGTGACAACTGATGGACTAATGTCGAACACTTTTGTGGCTG
>Ga0209367_1006150_pt1 | contig 16636 bp, 11 predicted proteins | sample WorMetLIZISLAND2_FD_187412 | JGI IMG/M metagenome (GOLD analysis project Ga0209367, IMG submission 187412) | Marine gutless worms symbiont microbial communities from Max Planck institute for Marine Microbiology, Germany - Olavius geniculatus... ... | reverse complement strand
TTATTGTGCGCTAATTAAGTCTTTAAAAGTTTATTGCAGATAACAACATTCGGCGTTATGTAGCAATTTGGAACATTTGCGTTTAACACGGTAAGGTGATGACGCAAATTAGGTGAGGTGGAAAATTAGTGCACCTGGCATATATTTGGATCGTTTGCCATCTTTCTGCCAAAAATTATCAAAATCGGTGGAAATTTGACACGGTTCTGACAAAAACAAATCTGCTTAGTTTTTTTTGAGACACGGTGTATTTTTACTGTAACGTTTTTTACGTCTACGGTCCGAACAGTTCAAGGGTATGGCAGCATCTGACTTCTTCTTCTTGACGGCAAACTCCTGTCAAGAGTGTTGGCGTACTGATGACTTGCCACATCACCAGGTGTCTCTATCCTTCGTTTTTCTCCAGGCAGTCTTAACTCCGAAGTTCTGGGACCAGATGCCCTCATCAGCCAGATTGTTCTTGGACGTCCGGCTGGTCTCCTTCAGTTAGCTGGCGCACCAGAACCTGACCAAGTTTCAACTAGTACCCCTTTGGGTAGTGTACAATCGCCAGGCAAACTAAAATATGAAGCATCGAAGCGTGTGACTCACGAATACAGGATGATTCGGAAAATGCAACAAAATTCTGCAACATCTCCCAACTGTATGACATAACAAGTAACTGTCCAAATTCTTTCACTGGCACACTCAACAGTAAAACTTAACTTCACAGAAATATGATTGCTAAAGGTTACCTCACATATCAAAGTCATCGCTGTAGTACTTTCAGTTTGGAATATCACCACATTATAATATTTTAAAAAAACTTCTAACACAAGCCCTGTCTTCTTTCAGAACAAGTGACCTAGAGGCTGGAACCCTGTCTTGTAATGGAAACCCAGCTTCTGTTAAAAATTCAGGATAATATTCTTCATACAACTGGCAATGTCATTGCTTATTTACCAGAAACTGCTAGAGGCACTGTGAATTGTGGCATATGAACTTCCTTGAAGAAGTCCCTCAGTCCCTCAGCATTCTTCCTCCTCTTTGCTTCAATGCGATATGGATCTAAAATGATTAAAAAAAAATGCTAACATCGCACCACACGTAGCATCTTACCGTGTCACCACAGCGATGCAATAACAAGTAATATGATAATATGATAATAAAAATATATGCATTTGTATAGCGCCATAGTGCTGTAGCTTCGGGAAGTGTTTGAAGGCCCTGCTTTACTTTTCTTTCTTAAACTATGAGATCCATGTTTTCACCACTAAAGATGGAGTTGCACTGAGGTACCATCAAACCAGGTGACTTCACAGTTGTGTAGTAAGTTTGTAAAATGCCCCCACAGTTACAGAAGTTGCTATGCAAACTAATCATTTCCGCTACTTTCTTACAGTCACAGAGGGATTGAATACGTGACTGTGAAACATCAGACAGTCAACAGTAGCACATTGCATCACGTGAATGTTATCTTCCGTCTCTACAAACGGTAAATAGCGGCTAAGCGGTCTTATCTTCCGTCCGTAAATTAGGGTTGTGGTTGTGGTTGCAGATAGAGCTATGGAATTAGGAACTTAGGGCTAGGGTTAGGTTTAGGGTCAGGGTTGGGGTTATAGTAAAGGTTAGTGTTGTGGTTAGGGTTAGGTTTAGATTTAGGGTTAGGGTTGCGGACGGAAAATAGCAGTTTGGCGGTCTTATCTTCCGTCCATACGGACGGAGGATAACACTGAGCATTGCATCATGTTTCATTTGCCATCAATACATGATTACACGGCAGATCAGATGCCGTTCTACACTGGCCAGCTCAGTTACTCAAACAAATAAAAACTATCATGGAATAAAAAAAATAAAATATGACAGAACAAAAATCTAACGCAAACTGTTTAATCAACATTTTGCAGTTAAATCTGGTTAGTCGTAGCTGACTGGAATTCAGTGTGCTAAGAAACGGCAGACTTCATCAATTTTTACCGGGATTCTCCGGAACATACTGGAAAGGTTTCGGGTCACTTCTCTCGTTGTACTGTGGCGACTGCAGGTAGACAAACACTTTCACCGGCTGCTTGATATTCTGAGTGCGAAACGGCGGCGTCTTCAAAACAATTGCTATCTGAAAATTACCACTCACATTTAGAAAATAAAGAAACTGGAAAGTTAACTATATGTACAAACATATGGTTAATATTTTTTTTATTTTCTAGTTTTTATAAACTGTATAAACTGTTTTTATAAACTATAAACTGTACAAACATCATTATGCCAGGTAGCAAAAGTAAACGTAAAGAACTCGTACTTGCTATAGTGCTGCTTATTGAGTGAGTGAGTAGTTTCTTAACGGCACATCAGCACAAAATAGGCCATTCAGTGCCATACATGGATAAAATTAGTTGAAAGCAGTTAATATATGTATTAAAAGCAAAGTTAAAATACTTGTTAATGGCCAGTTGCACACTGTAAAGTTTATTTGATGTACACTGATTCCACAGTTGTTGTCATTCTTTAACACAGAATTGGTTGACACAAGTTAACAAATCGCTCACTGGAAATCTCATGTTGGTGATGGCGACATAGTGCTGCTTACATGAGTCAAGACTCGTGACTTGTCACAAATTTAATTGCAGCTCTCTTATGACGCCAACTTCCTAGCAACCGAGCCTACCTAAGTTTCAACCCACGATGCTGCTATCTGTTTATGGTTTGACAGAAAAATGACATGGACTGATGGAAGATCACAGTGCGGTAGCAGCAGTGCTAATTGTTTTGCTGATGCCCGAAATAATACGAGACAAAAATTGAAAGAAAAAAATAAAAACCTGCTTGTGAATATCACTGGGTGAAAATTCTGCTTTTGTCGACCACAAACAATCCGGCGCCTCAAACACGACTTCTACATCTTCCACACCACAGAACACCATTGCAACACAAGAGCAAAAACAGACATGAAAATAATTTCACTTGTAACCATAATCAGTAATTGTGCATATGAACAGGCAAATATGTCTGACCAGCTCTGACATAATTAACCATAAAAATGACTACTTATCCGTTCTGTAAATTTTACAATGTCCAAGCCTCCAGAAATGATTTCATGTAGGCCTAGACATTTTACTGTGTCATACTGCATTGTATTTTATTGCTGGACTGGTCAGCTATGCTGCAAATTATTCCTGTCTAACATCATCATTATCACTATAATATGCGGCCGTCCATCTAGATACATGTACTACTCACCCACTGCACACCACAACACCAAGGCGACCACCTGCACCTAACTCCAACCCTTCACCTTTTGAACTGTTTTATTCCTGCCTTGGGGAACGCTCACACCAATTTTAGGTTTGCTACACTATGCCCTTTCTGTTTTTGCAGTGGCATTTGGCAGCGGGGTGTTAGCATAGTAAAATTTCAGTCTGATGGAAAATGTTCTTCTTGTCAAAAGATTTCCATCCAACAATACAAAAATTTTGTCTGCACATTGCCCTTCCAGAGAGGAAGCAGAATTTAGGGGCAAAATTGAAAATTCTGAGCATCCGTAATGTCCTCTGTCGGAAATGTGAAGCTGTATGTTGAAAAACTACAAATTTCTGTCCCTTCTACTTTTTAAACCTACGACAACACTGCTCTTTTCAAACTAGGACCCCATACATGACAGACAGACAAACAGACAGGCAAAACCTGTAATGTGGCCTACCAGTACGACTGCATAATAAAATACAAATAAATGCACCTTTCCGGACAGAGCTGCAGAGAACAAAAAGTTCATCTCCACCAAGAACAGAGCCATAAGATTGACTGAGTCGACAGATCATCAAATCACCGGCAACTCCTGCCATACCAACCACCTTTTACACACGTACCTACCTGACTGCATGTAATAAGTATGTAAGTAAGCAACTGAAACATGACTGTAAAGGGGATGTCAGACAAACGACAAAGTCAGCCAACTTTTGTGGGCATGGTTTAGTTGCCCAACAAAATTGGTGAACCATGACACACGGCCGATATTTTCATCTGCTACTTCGTACAATATCAGCTAGCACAACAGCCGAATGCAGATTGCAAAATAATACTTGCATCACTTTTTTTCTGCATCTAATGAACGAAAATAAATAACAAACACAAGAAGTAACTAAAATAAATATTCATCTTCCGTTGTAAACAATCACCATGGCAACATAAACAAAATTTGTTGTCCGATATTCAAAAAGTCGGCTGACAAAATCGTCGAAGATAGAACATGCTCTATCTTGGACAACAAAATTGGGCGATTTTGTCGGCCGACGAAATCAGGCGATTTTTGCATGACACATGACAGATTTTTGTGGGGTGATTTTGTCGGCAGATAAAATCGGCCAATTTTGTCGTTCGTCTGACATCCCCTTAATGCTTTCCATTTCCATTTCCTGAAAAATAATAATACAGTGCTGTTAAATACTAGTACAAAGTGTGTGTCACTAAGAATTTTAGCAAACAACATTACAGAATATCTGCATACTTGTTCTATACTTAGGGCTAATTTTTAATGCCTGCAGACGAATAAAAACATAAAATGAGTAATTAAGTATGCAAGTTTGTCCACAAATGACCGCAAATTATGAAAAAAGTCAAAGTGCAATAGGCAAACTGCAGAATACAAAAGAAGTATATTACTTCTGTCAATGATGGGTCGTGACACACACGGAGTCAGATGTTCTTCGATGCCTAAATCAGTTCGAATAATCGCTTGAAAGCACAAGCATATTTTAGATGGATCGTAGTTGCCAGGATGCTCAGGCACTAGACAGCACACGAAACAACTATGTTAACAGAAGAGTACAATAGTAAAATGGAAATGACATGCATCATAACAATGGTTTAAAAAATTTAAAGGAGCATAGTTTTTCATCGGAAATCGATCACGAAGCTACAGAGTGTCAACTGCCATATGGGATCACAGGTGAACACCCCAGCCAGTCAAGCTGGTACTCAACTTACCAACCCTGGAAGGATGAAAGAGTCAGATTATACACAGAGACAATTCATCTGTCCACAGACAGTCAACCATCCAAGCAGTAATCACTTGACAGCATCCCAACTGTGAGTCAAAACAACAAGGTCAAAATTTCAACTTCAACGTCTTACTGTTGCACTACCGAGCCACCACAATGCCATAACTATACCGTTAAGTCAAAAAAAAAAAAAACAACCACCAAACACTTGTTCAGGTCTTTGTGAAAATCTCCAAAGAATAACAGATTTTCAAGAATTCTATTACCGGTACACTCAGTGAAACTGACTGAATAAAACAGGGTGCAACTAAAACAAACACTAACAATACTAGCATTGCTAAGCCACACTGCACACTTGCACAGTGATAAAATGGTAATGCTAACGGTAATACTAAAGTTGATTTAGTCTTTACACAGATACACAGATAGCACAGTCAGCGGTCATTATTTTCTACTAAGCCCACACTGCAGGCATCACCTCTATTTTGCCGGTGGCAAACCACACTGCATGGTGACCGATAAAAATGCCAATCTGATAAATTCACCCTACTCTGCGCCTACAGACAGCAGAATACATTACAAAAAAAGCCATTTTAATGCTGCAAGATACAGTGCACTGCTCTGCTCACATCTGAAGGGATTTCTAGCATAATCGTAACGTTCTTGCAAACTTTTCTGATATTCTTCCTGTTGCTGCTTGCAGCACTGCACTCCAACTCTTGAAAACCTACAAAAATTACCGTAACTTCAAATGAATAAAAAGCCAGCTGTACAACATACAAAAAATAACCATCTAACTCACATATTCTGCCGGTAAATAGCTTATACATACCCAGCTATGAACCAAATTAAAAGTAAAATAAAAAGATCTGGTACTTGCTGTGGCACTGCCTACACAAGTCAGATGCACGGCCAGAAGCACTTTACAATCTCGGAAGTGGCAGACGATTCCCCATCATGAGCTGATGCTCCCACAGTGCACTATGCGGCCATCCCATGTCCAAGCTTGCATCCAAAGTGTAGCACCAATCAGCCACACCAAGCCTTCAGCCCACAGCCCATAAGCTATGACTCATTTCCCATTCCACTGAGAATAAGAAGCTGAGAAGACCTGAGCACAGAGTACTCAACTTGCTTGCATACTTTCTCAAGTTGCAACTCAATTTGCAACTTAACAACTAACTTAATGTTGATGGAAAATCACTTGTGGTGAGACTCAAACTGTGGTCTGAAACATACGGACGAGTCAGATACACTAACCACCAGACCGCTTGCACCTACATCAAGTTCAACTGACAAACAAGTGCCATTTTAATTCAGTAAAAAGCGGAATCGTTTTTTGTTTCTGTCTGCCATGTGGCAGCAGCAACCTCAACTGACGTTATCACCGGGGGGTTGATCCATAAACCTCCTTGCCCAGGGTCTCTGACCCATCTGACACATTGTGTCACTGGACCCCACAAGTGTACCAGCACCTGCTAAATACCAACAAAATCATGCACAAATGTGACAGACGACTGAGAGACAGACAGAGAGACAGACAGACCATGTTATGAAGAAATGAGTAGCTATAAACCTAGTGATCACAAAGCGGTTCAACTCACTGTACAACGGTCTGCTGTTGCTGTACTCTGCTGATTACAATCCTCGAGACTCCGCTCACGCAGTCCTGACCAACAAGTCGGTGAGGATGTGCATGATAAGCTGGTGGAGTGGCCGTTACACACGACATTATCACCTCAGCACTGCAGCCCTCACAGTTGTTCAGCTGTAGGTCCACAACAACATAGCTTACTGTATGTACTCTTCATTCTACGGCTCCAAGCAAAAACACACTAGCAAGACAATAGGAATGGAGTGAGATCGAATGGGAGAGCCGACTCCTACTCCCTGATACTTTACTGCAATCCACACAGTTCCTGTTCGCAGGTAATCGTAGTCTATCTCCATCCATTTCGTCGTAATTCACTCTTTTGCAGCCAAAAATCGCCAAAAAATCACGCTAAATCAATATTTTTAGGGTTCAAGGTCATTCAAGGTCATCGATGTTCATGAATCCAAAAAGCCTGTCACAAGTGCTTGTTATGATAAGCAGCATGTCTGTGCCTATCTGTAACCGTGTTCACGCTACACGAGATAATTGCGGTAAAATAACCACTTTTAGGGGGGTAGCTGTCTTTGACGCCCACCTGCGCTGGCCTCCTTGAACCTAGGGGGTCGCGACTTAAACTGTTAAAATCTACGTTGAATGCTGGAAATTTCATATGCAGATTGTCTTGGTCTATCGCCAGCCATTTTGTCGCAATTCAGTGTTGAAATGTGCGCTGCATCCAAAAATTGCGAAAAATTTACTAAAAACCTCTTTTTGAGGGGTTCAAGGTCGTTCAAGGTCATCGATGTTAATAAATCCAAACAGCCTGTCACCAGCGTTTGTTATGATAAGCAGCATGTATGTACCTATCTGCAACCATTTTCACATTATTCGAGCCAATAACGGCAAAATGACGTCTTTTTAGGGGGGTACCCCTCTTCGATGCCCTCGTTCGAGGGGAACCCTTGCACCCAGTGGCACGAAATTTTGTCACAATAAACTAGAGACCTTGGGGCTTAAAGATTTCGTGATCCTAGCTTGCACCGTTTTGATACAATTCACGAGTGTGACAGACGGACAGTCGCCCAGACGATGGCAAAGACGCGCGAAGCATTCTGCTTTTGCGCGTAAAAACATTTTAGTATATGCCAGAATTCTTTCTAATAATTGAATCTTTATCTATAACTGTTTGTTATTTTATTCCAAAGTAGTTTCTGTACTGAAAACATTACAAATATATAAGCACTATATTTTATTTGTAGATTTGCATGTATTAAACTAAATGTGAAACATGCAAAAATTCAAACCAGATTTTTGCCTTATGTCATTCAGTTCTAAGTATCTTCTACTTCTGTTGTACAACAACAGCCCTGTACGCCTAGAACTCACCAATACTGCGGGAAATGTCTGATGCAGTGTTGTATTGCTAATGCCATAAATGTTGCCAGCCTTGTCACCCTCAGTAGCATAGCGAAATCGTACTCTGGACATTGGTTCTTCTAGAACCGTAATTGACCGCTGAAACTGGTACTGCAGCAACGGCTGCTGCTGCTGGAACATGTTTATTGGTGACATATTCACCACCATCTGCAAACAAGTAATTTGAGCAAAGCTCACGAGATGTGCAACAGTCTTAGCAGTTCTTGTTCACAGATGTCTTGGTCTACCTCCAGCCGTTTTATAGGAGTTCACTCTTGAAGAGTGCACTGTCGCCGAAAATCACAGAAAAATCACCAAAACCCCCAATTTTGGGAGTTCAAGATCAACGATGTAAATACTGTTAAAAAGTTCATCATTTGTGCTTGTTATGACAAGCAGCATGTCTGTGCCTATCTGCAACCTTATATCATGCTAGACGAGCCAATAGCGGTAAAATAACCACTTTAGAGAGATACCCCTCTTTGACGCCCATGTGCACAAACCTCCTTGAGCAATTAGGGGGTCGAGACTTAAACTTCTAAAATATATGTCTAATGCTGAAAAATTCATATACAGGTTTTCTTGGTCTATCTCCAGCCACTTCGGTGCAATTCACACTTAAAATGTGTGCTGTAACCGGAAATCATGAAAAATTCACTAAAACTCCTTATTTTGAGAGTTCAAGTTCGTTCAATGTCAGAAGTGTTGATAGCCCTAAAAAACATGTAACCAGAGCTTGTTATAATAAGCAGCATATCTGTGTCTATCTGCAACCATTTTTACGCTGGTCAAGCCAACAGTGGTAAAATAAGAATTTTCAAAGAGGGAACCCGTGTTTCATGCCGTAGTATGAGGTGAACCACCTCACCTAGAAACTCAAAATTTTGCCACAAAAAACTAGAGTTCTTGGAACAGCCCATAGTGAAGATTTCGTAATGCTAGCTTGCACCGTTTTGATACATCTCAAGGGTGTGATGAACAGATGGACGAATGCCTCGACGATGGCTAAGACACGCGAAGCATTACAAGGGTGTCCTCCGTAAAAAAACATTGAGCTAAGCTGCTCTGTACTAACACTGACCAGATAACTGAACCAGTGTTAAATAAGTAAGTAAGTAACTAACCAATATAGAACATTGGCTGTAAACAACATAACTGTGCTGGGAGAATGAGAAGTAAAAATCTCTCTGATGGAGTCTAAAAAAAGACAGAGTGTGTGCTACTTTTACTAACATCACACAAATGGAGTTTATTAACAACAGCAAAAGTAGCTTAGTAGCAATGCATAAGTATGTAATGTACATTTCCTTCGGTCCTCTCGGTCACTAGGTGGCTCGGTAGGATGACGTTGGACTTTGAAACAACAGCTCGCAGATAAGACTTCCAGTCGGGTCACAATCAAGTGGTTACGACTTGAATGGGAAACTGTATGCCAGCGGGTAAAACGTCCAGATATATAACCAACACCAACGCTAACTCAGCCTTCCATCCCTCCAAGGTAGGTAAATCAAGTACCGGGCTGTCTGGCTGCGGTTGAAATGGGGTGCATGATGTGACGCTCCGTAGCTCTAAAATGGGTTTCCTATAAATAGTTACCCGATATACGCCACCTTTTTAACCTTTTAGGTGCTGCGTTGCAGATAAATGACAGTATAGGAAATGTGCCAAACCATGCAGTAATAGACTAGCGGAGTCACTCAAAGATTCTACCTTGCAAACTAAAAGTAATCCCGGAGATGTAAGCCGGTTAAACGAAAAACGAAAGCAATAACAGTAGCGACGGATTTGCAGAAACGGTAGTGAAATTACGCAATGTACTTTCACATCCGCCTTATACCGTAGGTATACAGGTAGCTATTTTCCGACGACGCTCTGTTTGACGTTCCAATTAAAACGTATAATCTAACTGCGTGTACTTTTGACCAAACACATCCAAAAAACGTACATGTGATTTATGCATGTTCTATCCTGTCCTTGTGAAAGTTTACATCTTCATCAAAAACAACCAAACCTTTGCAAATACTTTTGTTGATCATTCAAGGGAATTCCCCACGATAATAATAGCACAAAATAGTGATGTGCGCCATCATCAAGTTTCAGTTTCGAAAATCGAAACAAATCTACCGAAACTTTCGAATCTCGTACTAACATATTTGGCTCATTTGAATAAAAATTTAAATTAAATCAAATTAATTTTTTTGCATAAAACGGTAAGTGAGATCGAGTTTCTCTGAAACTTCAAAGTGTCATACTAAAAACTTAGCTAAGAATTTTCAACTTTCTAAAGACTTTTTTCACAGAAACTTGACATCACCCAGTAACTTTGAAAACCAAAGAAAGCTTTGCAGAACGCCTCTTTCCCAACTGGACTTCTAGTAGTTGGCAAAGTCTAGGAGCTTCAAAAAACCTTCAAAAGGCTTCAAGCAGCAGCCAGCAACACAGTTATGTTTACTTACTCACTCGCTGTCGTGTTGCGTGGTTACGACATCAAAACGAGGTTGTGTACATTGGAGTTTGTTTACATGTGTACAAAAAGCATGTTCAAGTATGCATTGAGATCGGTTAAACGAAGATTAAAAGTAGTACACGACTGTATTCGTTTGTTAAAGAAATTGGCAAAAGTCGACAAATGTCTCGCAGTGTGGTCTGGCGAAGAACGTGCAGCATTGTTGCAAAACATCACCAGGAACAGGCCGTGTCTGCAACTATGTACATACTGCGAGAGATTGGGCCGACCGGTTTCCTGATCAAGGAAGAGTCGGAGTCCAAGAACGTTCAAGTGTTTCTCGGCGAGCCTCACCGCTGCACGTGTACCACGTTTAAGAAGGAAAACGATCTCTGCAAGCACATTTGCTGGCTGCTACTGAAGAAGTTTTCTGTCCCGCCGCACGATCCTGGTGTGTGCTAATTTAACAATTAGAAACACATTTAAAAGTATAAAGTATTATCCAACAATTGTCGTTTAGACAGAGCCGTGAATATGTCGTTAATTATGTTGGACTTGTATGCTGGACAATGAGTTTTATTCGCTGGTGTGTTATTATTGGCGGTACATGACATTATGACGCTGCCGTTTTGGTGCAATGATATGGCACTCACTGTTATGACCCTGGAACAATTTGGCGCTAGGGACAATACTCACTGGTGTTACGGCAAGCGGCTTTCAACAGTGATAGTGGGCGCAAACTCTATCTTTATGCAGGCCACTAGTCTATAAGGCTAATATTTTTCTATATAGAAAGTTAATTCAAAACTATGTAGTTTTTAACAAACATAGTTTTTATTTGTCATAAATTATATTTGACCATTTACACTACATATAGCACATAGCATCACAAAAGCAGCTCATAGGCATAAGTTAGAAACAATAAATGCATTGAAATTTTTTTTAAAATGTGTTTTCTTAATCTGAAAATGAAAGTCTTTTGATGAAAAATAATCTTACAAGCTGATAACAATCCGGAAAAATTTAAATTTATTGGAAAGTTTTTTTACATAGTGCATTATCCTGATCTGGACTACTGTGTCTCAGAAAAGAAAATCATGCAAAAGTCTTATGTCTGCCTAAATCTCGAAGTTGTATGCATCAAAAGTTTTAGGTCTAATTGGACACCTTGAAGTATCGTGCGGCAAGTCTTTTTCTCAACTTGACAGTTGCCACCAGCAGTTTCCAGGTAATGGCGTGCGACGTGGACACGTGCATATGATGCACTTCATATTGGTAGTCAGGTCCACAGTGTGAATACAGTGGCTGGCTCGCTTTGATTCATGCATGGTGTCCACTCCACTGATATGCGGTGCAACTTGGGGTAGGTTGCGGAGCTGGATGGACACCCCTGCATTCACAGGCCATCCGATTTTATTGTTCCGTGCCGTAATGCCTGCGCCATATTTTCGCCGAATAGACCCAGCGCCGTAATGGTGAGCGTCGTGTTGGTGGTGCTGTAACGGTCCCGCTGAAACAGCGGTGCCATAATGTTCTGCTTTGTATTATTGGCATCGTGTTCTGGCTAAAGTCACTACCGTAATTTAGAAAAAAATTTATTTTACATTTAGATATGTACATATAAGTTAATGTTTCACTGTTTTGGCATTGGGTGGCATGAATGCAGCAGTGTCATCTGTCTACCTGTAAAAGAAATCTAACAGTTATGAGAGAGAAGTTTATCTTAGAGAGTTTATCTTAAGCCAGTTGTAGAACCACTTTGAAAAAAACTGGACAGTTAGAAATATATTAGAAGTAGTTGATACTGTGAAATAAATAAGTAAGTAAGTGCATATTTAAAGTGCACAGTGTCAGCAGTGGCCGAATCTGAGGCACTTGGCTGAGCCGCTAGGGGGAGCAGTAGGCCTGCTGGAAGCAGTGAGTTTTAAGGAGGCGACGGAAAGTGTCTTCAGAGGTAGAACTACGGATGCTAGAGGGTAGTGAGTTTTAAACTGTGGGGGCTGCAATGCTAATACCGCGGGAGGCAAAGGTTATGTGGATACGTGGAACTGACAAAAGATTGGTGTTGGCAGAATGCATGTTATACCAGAGCTTGCTTGCTTGCTTGGTGTTGTCTGTCGCGAACGATGGTGACGCTATTATTTTTACTGTTTGTTGGATTTTACTGATGTTTCTGTTGTGTTTGTTTTTTTGCCTGCTGTGTTTCTACAATGTACACTACTTTGTTTGTTTGTTGGAATGTGTGATGCAGTTTCGTGGCAATTGGGTCTGGTGGAACGTGAGATAAATGAGTTACTGCAGGGTAGCATCAATCGACAAACACAGCGCTCATCTGCCAGACAGCCAGCAGCAGCACACACTGAGAACAAGGTTGGTCCGGCAGCTGGTACGGTGCCACAGCGAGAGATTAGTGATGATGATATCTGTCCAGTCTGTCAGGAGGAATTACTTGCCAATCATCAGCCTGTCACTTTTTGCAGGTTGGCCCAGCTGTGTCTTGCAGCAGCATTTATTGTAAATCATTGAACTAAAATTTATGTTGTAAATAATAAATGTAAAAGTGATGCAACGACCACAGTATTGTTTGCCATTTTGGAGGTTATGTTTGGCTTTGGTTTGCATGTTTATTTGTGCAGCTTTTCAATATGTGGCTAAATTCTAAAAATTGACATTTGTTTGAATTTTAATATTTTTTCCTGATTAATTTTAATATTTTTTCTAGATGTGGGATGCTTTTAGTATTCAGTTGTTTTGCATCAATGTCAGCACTTTTCTCATGTATGAATTCGATTACATGTCACAGTTGATTTCCCATAATATGATGCAATGAAGATTTTTCATGTTTTTGGTCGATGCTGGTTCTAAAAATTGAGATACATGTACATCATGTTGTGGACAGATACGGCTGTGGCAACAGCGTGCACATAAAGTGCATGATGGTCTGGGCAGAACATCAGGTGAGGTCAGTCAGTCAAGCAACCATTGAATGTCCGTTCTGTCGAGAGAACTTTGGACCGCTGGCAGCACTTCAAGCTGAGTTCCGTGGAACATTGAGAACCGCTGTGAGACGACCAGAACATCCGGGAGTTGTTTGCCACGAGTGTCACACCACACCGATTGTCGGCAAATGCTACAAGTAAGCTATTGGTGCACAAGTTTACCTTTGGCCCACTTTGGATTGTTGTTTAGCACAAGAAATCCAAAAAACACCAAAAATGTAACATATGAAATTATCTGTTTTGCAAAATATTCATTTACTGACTTACTTTCTTTCTTCTTGGACTTGTTTTCATTTTAGGCAGGAATGCACCATTAAGATTAGCAAAACATATACAAAACATATAACACAATATAGTTTTATATCTACTGTTTTTCACCATTAATGATAATAACATTTTGCAGCTCTTGGCCTGTCTCACTGTGACTTATAGACCTCGTTGTATGTCTGTACTACTGAAGTAAATGGAAAAATTGTAGAAATGATTTCTACTTAGTCTTGAGTGTTGATGTTCTGTAGCAACATGCAGGCACATGTGCCATCAGTGGTAAGTGCTGTAATGCTAGAAGTCTGCGCTCATGCTCATGGAGTTCTTACTTGATAGCTAATTGGTCAAGAGTTGAGCTTGCAACCTTTTAATTAGGAATCCCTGGGTTTAATTCATGAAACATCATAAAATGTTCGTAACATTCGTTGTAAAATCTTTGCATCTTTCTCGTATCTTTGTCGTAAATCAACAAGTTACTATGTCATAAGATTGTCGTAAAAACGTCATATTCGGATTTTGAAAGCTGAATTTATGAGCTTTAGCAATTTTCTTGTAACTTTGTAGTTGCTAAAATTAGCCAGCCAATCAACTGTGACTTAACCACGACCTCAGCCAATCGCAATGCAGTGTTGCTGAGCCTTGCAGCACAGTGCTGCATGCCAATCATCATCTTCCGCCATTGCCAACGGCTACCAATATAAACAAGAAGTGAACTGATTTTGTGGCGATCTTGCTGCCTAAAGTTACCGCATACAAAATTTTTATGTATTATAGCACTATGTGAAAACCATATACCAATGAAAAATCATCATAATTACTTGATGCATGCTTGATGTTTTCATACAACAGCTAATGAGCTGTCGTGTATTTCTCGTAATTTTCTGATACAATTTTTTTGTAAATTGCATTTTATTGTAAATCTGTCGTAAACCTTTGTATGTCGTAACATTGTCTTAAATTTGTCTTACAATGTTTTGTGAATTTGACCCCAGCACTCGAGCCACTGAGCCTTCGAGCCACACAAGGAAAGCGCCTCGGTTAAAAACTGCCACAGGGACAAACAGCTTGACAGAAGGTCATAAGGTTTGGCATTGATAATGTAACGATTCTGTACTGTTATTCGTTGTTTGTCTGACTTATCATTTTGAGTGAATTTGCTGTCGGCTGGCTAATAGATCTGTGGATCTGTGCCACTGTGCAAGTTGTAGTCAGACTTCAGTAAGTTGAGGCCCGTGTGTTGTTTGCAGATGTGTTGTGTGTTTGGACGTCTATCTCTGTCAGATGTGTTTCAATCGTCCTTCGCACGTACAGCATCGCTTTCACTATAAAGAGGTAAAAATGTCAAACCTTACTCCCTAAGTGTGATTGCTATGTTTTTGTATTTTCGTTTGATGTGGGCAAATTTTTTTGCTGATATGGCTTTGACTGGATCCCGTCATGCAGTTGGCATGGATTGTTCAATACTACAGTGTTCTGTTAGGTTGCATTATGGGTTTTGTGCATTTGTCTTTCAAAAATGAACAGGTGTAAAAAAAGCAACAAGTGATGTGAATGCTACCTAAGAAAAAGCTAACCATTGTGCCATTTTTTATTTCAACAAGAAATTTGAGCTAACGCTCACGAGACGCACGAAAGCCTATAGCAGTTCCTGTTTAGTAGTTTACCTGAAAATTGGGATGTTCACGCTAAGCTAATATACAAATACCAAATTCTCTATCTGGATCGCATAACGAAGTAGCGTGGTGACACCTTGTGAATGACAATAGACTTGTGTCGCAGCCCGGAGTCGCCAAAAATCCATAAAACCCTTTATTTTGGCGTTTAAGGTCATTGAATTTGGCGCCAATCAAGAGCCAGTGTATGACTTCCTATTAGTGATTAATAGTAACCTAGGCCCTATCTTGCATTGTTACTGAGATACAACGACTTATTGGCCCAAAATCGTAAACTTTGCCCACCCCCCTCTCATTTAGCGCTCTCGTTCGGGATGACCCCCTTCAAATTTATGGAACAGTTTTATGGTTCCTGAAACTAGGGTCTTCCAGGCAGCCAACAGTGAAGATTTGGTGATCCTATCAGAGCCGTTTTTGACTGATCCACCCGTGTGACGGACAGACAGACAGAATTGCGATGGCTAAGACGCACTGAAAGCAGTAGCTGCTTTCACGCATAAAAAGTCAGATGTTAAAATCACCAGAAAAACAACCTTCCGAAAGTGATGCCTATATCACACTGTTTACAAGACAACCTAGGCTCACCAGGCACAACGCATAGACCTTCAGCAGACACTTATAGTAATTGAGTGCTGTCTGATGGCTAGGTGGATGGTTGCCTAATATTATGTGGGCATCAGGCTGACATAGTTTTCTAGTCCATAATTTGACTTCTAATGTACCTAATTTAACCTCTGTGATAATGAGGATTATGTTATTTTGTTACTGATGTAACTGAATACATGGTGTTTTCTTTATCTCAGGTAACAGCTGATTTTAGCTAGGCCCGGTCTGTGATATTTGTTATAATTCGTTATCAGGAAACCATGGTTGCCTGAAAATGTTTTATGCTTCTGTTGTTGTGTGTTATTAGAAGCCGACTCAGCGATGGCATGACGCTGGAGAACGAAGTGGTGGACTGTTGCCTGGAGCTGTGGTCAGTGACTTAATGCAGCGCGATCTCACAGATCAGGACTATGAACTACTGCTCCAGCTTGACAAGTAGGTGCCATGCCTCAATATTAGACCACTTTTCTGTGTATTTTAACCATTTATGCACTGAATGCCCTATTTAGTGCTCATGTTCCATTCAAAAATTACTCAATCACTCACTCCTTTTTATGTACCCAGGAGCCCGATTCACAAACATTGTCGTAAGACATGTCATAAAATTATCATAACTCATCATTTAAGATGTCATAAGATTATCTTACGACATGTCGTAAATG